>OLHE01000071.1_pt1 | contig 93980 bp, 79 predicted proteins | sample 1605821 | NCBI WGS metagenome assembly OLHE01 (sample SAMN03283250) | human gut metagenome | biome: human-associated habitat; material: feces | host: Homo sapiens | place: USA | collected 2013
CATTCGGCTGTTAACCGAAGGGTTGTTGGTTCGAGCCCAACTCGGGGAGTGAATGAGACCTGCAGGATTCCTGCAGGTCTTTTCGTATATTGAGTTGCCCTGTGTGATGTGATACAATAAGGCGTAGCTACTGTAAACGATGAAGGAGAAAAGAAAGATGAATGAAAGTTATACCAGTTTTGCCCAGGTATATGACATGTTCATGGACAACGTGGACTATCCTGCCTGGAGCAAATATCTGATTCAGCTTTTAAAAGAATATCAGGTGGAAGACGGACTGGTGCTCGATCTTGGCTGCGGAACGGGAAACATGACCGAGCTGCTCGCCAAAGAGGGCTACGATATGATCGGCGTGGACAATTCTGAGGATATGCTCGAGATTGCCAGTGAAAAACGCGCCGAGTCTGGCTTAAACATTTTATATCTGCTTCAGGATATGCGGGAATTTGAGCTCTACGGAACCGTGAAGGCGGTTGTGAGCATCTGCGATTCCATCAACTATATTCTGGAGGAAGATGATCTGCGGGAAGTCTTCTCACTCGTCAACAATTATCTGGATCCGAAGGGCATGTTTATTTTTGATTTGAATACAAAGTATAAATATGAACAGATGGGTGAGACTACGATTGCGGAAAACCGCGAAGAGGCAAGTTTCATCTGGGATAATTACTATGACCCGGAGGAAGAAATCAACGAATATGAGCTTGCCATTTTCATCCCGGAGGGAGAAGATTCCGATCTGTACCGTAAATTTGAGGAGGTACATTATCAGAAAGCGTACGATCTTGCGACGATCCGCCGCTTATTGGAAGAGGCAGGCATGGAGTTTGTGACGGCCTACGATGCATTCACAAAGGATGCGCCGAGACCGGAGAGCGAACGTATTTATGTCGTAGCAAGAGAAAAAGGAAAAAGTGAGAAATAGGAGAGAAACATGGATTATATTGTAAGAGCAACAGCGGCAGACGGACAGATTCGTGCGTTTGCAGCGACAACAAGAGAAACTGTAGAGACAGCACGCCAGGATCACAACACGAGCCCGGTTGCAACCGCAGCGCTGGGCCGCCTTCTGACGGCAGGTGCAATGATGGGCGTTATGATGAAGGGAGATAAAGACCTTCTGACCCTGCGCATCCATGCCGGCGGACCGCTGAACGGCATTACCGTAACAGCAGATTCCAAAGGAAATGTAAAAGGTTACGTCGGAAACCCGGACGTCGTGATTCCGGCCAACAAAAAAGGAAAACTTGACGTGGCAGGTGCTGTCGGCGTCGGATTCATGGATGTCATCAAAGACCTGGGACTGAAAGAGCCGTACGTCGGACAGTGCGTTCTGCAGACGAGTGAGATCGCAGAGGATCTGACCTACTATTTTGCAACGAGTGAGCAGGTTCCGTCCAGCGTCGGACTCGGTGTGCTGATGAACAAAGACAATACCGTCCGTCAGGCCGGCGGCTTTATCATTCAGCTGATGCCGTTCTGCGATGAGAAAGTCATTGAAAAACTGGAGCAGCGTCTGGCAGAAGTCAATTCCGTTACCGCATTCCTTGACGAGGGCCTGACTCCGGAGCAGATTCTTGAAAAACTGCTTGGAGACATGGACCTTGTGATCAACGATACCGTGCCGACCCAGTTTTACTGCAACTGCAGCCGTGAGCGTGTATCGAAAGCGCTGATTGCGGTCGGAAGAAAAGAACTGAACGAGATGATTCAAGAAGCAAAACCGGTGGAGCTGAAATGCCATTTCTGCAACAGCGCCTATGAATTTTCTACCGAGGATCTGAAAGAATTACTGCGCAAAAGCAAATAGCGGAGGGATAAAGAGATGAAACAGGGATTCGTAAAAGTCGCAGCCGCTTCCTGTGCGGTGGCAGTAGCGGATGTCAGAGAAAATACGAGAGTCATTCTGGAAACCATTCATAAAATGGAGGACGAGGGCGCAAAAGTGATGGTGCTCCCGGAGCTGGCGCTGACCGGCTATACCTGCAGCGATTTATTCTGGCAGAGCCAGATGATCGACGCGGCGAAAGAGGGATTAAAAGAGATTGCCGACGGAACGAAAGGGACCGATGCACTGATTTTTGTCGGCCTTCCGTGGGAACAGGGCGGAAAGCTGTTTAACGTGGCCGCTGTACTCTGTCATGGAGAGCTGCTCGGCGTCGTACCGAAAAAGTATCTGCCGAACTACAATGAATTTTATGAGCTGCGTCACTTTACGCCGGGAAAAGAAGCGGTGACAACGACGGAATTTTTCGGAAAAGAGGTTCCGTTCGGCATGAATCTGCTCTTCCAGTGTGCGGAGATGCCGCGCCTCAAAGTTGCTGCAGAGCTCTGCGAGGATCTCTGGACCCCGAATCCGCCGAGTGTGGCGCATGCCCTGGCCGGTGCGACGGTGATCGTCAATCTTTCCGCGAGTGATGAGATGGTTGGAAAAGACAGCTATCGGAGAAGCCTCGTGAGTGCACAGTCGGCACGTTTGATCTGCGGTTATATTTATGCGACAGCAGGCGAGGGCGAGTCCACGACGGATCTCGTCTTTGGCGGACAGCATCTGATTGCGGAGAACGGAACGATTCTTGCCGAGGCAAAACGGTTCGAGAATCAGATCGTCTGCGCGGATCTCGATGTTGATCGTCTGACGAGTGAGCGCAGAAGAATGACCACATATCCGGAACAGAGAACCGACGGTTATCAGGTGGTTAAGTTCTCATTAACAATAGAAGAAACAAAGCTGATCCGTTACTTCGATCCGCGGCCGTTCGTACCGTCGGATAAGCACAACCGGGATCAGCGATGTGATGAAATTTTAAATATTCAGGCCATGGGACTGAAAAAACGTCTGGCGCATACGCACTGCCAGAGCGCGGTCATCGGTATTTCCGGCGGACTCGATTCGACGCTGGCACTGCTCGTCACTGCAAGAGCGTTCGATCTGCTCGGCCTTCCGAGAAACCAGATTCTTTCTGTGACCATGCCATGCTTTGGAACGACGGACCGCACGTATCAGAATGCCTGTGAACTGACGCGGTGCCTTGGTGCAACCTTAAAAGAGGTTGATATCAAAGAGGCCGTCAATCTCCATTTCCGCGACATCGGACAGGATCCGGAGAAGCATGATGTGACGTATGAAAACGGACAGGCGCGTGAGAGAACCCAGATTCTGATGGATCTTGCCAACCAGTCCGGCGGTATGGTCATTGGAACGGGTGATCTTTCCGAGCTGGCACTTGGCTGGGCAACGTACAATGGCGACCATATGTCGATGTATGCCGTCAATGCGTCCGTACCGAAAACCCTGGTGCGCCATCTGGTACAGTATTATGCGGACACCTGCGGGGAAAAAGCACTTTCCGATATTCTTCTGGATGTACTCGACACGCCGGTCAGCCCGGAACTGCTGCCGCCGAAAGATGGTGTCATTTCTCAGAAAACAGAAGATCTCGTCGGACCGTACGAGCTTCATGATTTCTTCTTATACTATATGTTGCGTGTGACGTACGAACCGCTCAAGATTTACCGTGTGGCAAAACTTGCATTTGCCGGTGTCTACGATGATGCGACGATCTTAAAATGGCTGAAAACGTTCTACTGGAGATTTTTCGCGCAGCAGTTCAAACGCTCCTGCCTGCCGGATGGCCCGAAGGTCGGAAGCGTTGCGGTATCCCCGCGCGGCGACCTGCGTATGCCGAGTGATGCGTGCGTGAAGCTCTGGAGAGAGGAACTCGACCAGCTGTAAAAAACAAAACAGGAAATACGGAAAGAAACAAAGATAATCCAAATTGGTGCAGACAATCAAATTTTGAGATGCACGACAGAAAAAAGGCTTCGGAGCAGAAGAATGCTTCGAGGCCTTTTTGCATGGAAAGATCAGGATTCTGCGGAGGAAGGATTTTGAGCCTGTTCGAGCGCCTGATTGATCGCGGAGACGAGCAGTTCGGAGGTGTAGCGGTCGTCCTCTCCGTAGATGAGGCCTTCCGTCGTCTGATTCACATAGATCTGGCTTGCGATGGAATCGAGCGCGGGCTCCATGAGCGGATACATGGCGGCGGTGGTTTCACTTAAGTTATTCAGTGAAATCGCGGTGATGCGGTCCTGCTCAACATTGACCTGCACATCGAAGGTCTGGTCGCCGAGGGAGATCGTGGAGGTGTAGATGCCGGGAATGTAGCGTGCATTTTCGGCGGAAGCAGCAGTGGTGACAGAAGGTTTTTTCGCAGAATCCTTCTTCCCGGAGAACATGATCAGAAACACCACGAGAAGGATCAGCGCGAGAGCAAGAAAAACAGCGGTGTAAACCACTTCTTTCATATGTAGTACAACAATTTTCGTTTTGGAACTCATGGGCGGGCACACTCCTTTTTGAAAAGCCGTCTGCGGGGGCGGAACAGGCGGGCGTTTTTACTATAATGTATGTGGGAAGAATGGTTTTTATGAAGGTTGTTCTACAGCAGGTTGATTGCATCAAAAAAAAGAGTCTGCTATACTGTAGCTATGTTTATTTTGGGGCAGAAATGGATCAGAACAGGAGGAGCAAGGTATGAGTCTGCAGTTTATTATGGGAAATTCGGGGGCCGGAAAATCGCGGTATGCGTATGAAAAAATCCTGGCGGAAGCGGCGCGCCACCCGGAGAAAAATTATCTGATCGTCGTGCCGGAGCAGTTTACGATGCAGACGCAGAAAGAACTCGTGTCTCTGCATCCGGCGGGCGGAATTTTAAATATTGATATTTTAAGTTTTCAACGTCTGGCCTACCGTATTTTTGAGGAGACCGGCGGAAGCCTGTATCCGGTGCTCGAAGAGACGGGAAAAAGCCTCGTGGTGAAGCGCGTTGCGCAGGAAAAGAAAAAGGAGCTGACAATTCTTGGCAGCACGTTAAAAAGAACCGGCGCGGTTTCGCAGATGAAATCACTGATCTCCGAGCTGAAGCAGTACCAGATTGCGCCGTCCGAGCTTGATGCGTGGGCGGAAGAGACGGGAGAGAAAAAGCTGCTGGCGGCAAAACTGAAGGACACCGGTGTGATCTACCGCGCGTTTGAGGAATATCTGGAAAACCGTTATGTGACGGCGGAGGATGTGCTGGAAGTTCTGGCGGGGAAACTGGAAGAATCGGCGTTGATCAAAAACAGTGAGGTGCTGGTGGATGGGTTTACCGGATTTACGCCGGTGCAGATCGGTGTGCTTGGAAAACTGTTCCGGCTCTGTGCGAAGGTTTATGTGACGATTATTATGGATGAGCGGGAGGACCCGTATAAAAAGGCGATTCCGCATCAGCTTTTTGCGATGAGCCGCCAGCTTGTCCAGCAGCTCATGAAAGCGGCAGATGAAGCAGGGTGCCCGGTGGAGCCGGAAATCTGGGTCAGACGCTCGGGACATGGCCGTTTTCAGCCGGGAAGCACGATGGATCAGCTGGAGCAGAGACTGTTCCGGTATGGAAAGAGAGGATTTTCCGGAAATGGAATAGAAAAAAGACCGGAATCAGGAACGGAAGCAAAGACGGGAAATCCGGCAGCAGGATACGAGGCGAAACAGCAGGGCATCTACATCAGCGTCGCGCCGAATCCGCGTGCCGAGCTCGAGGAAACGGTACGTCTGATCCGCCGCATGGTGCGCGAGGATGGCATGCGTTACCAGGATTTCGCCGTTCTGACCGGAGATCTTTCCATTTATGGCACATATGCGCGGGAAATTTTTGAAAAATGTGGCGTTCCGTACTTCGTGGACGAAAAGCATTCCGTGCTGATGAATCCGTTCGTGGAATTTCTGCGCGCGGCGATCGAGATGGTGGTACAGAGCTTTTCCTACGAGAGTGTATTCCGTTATCTGCGCTGCGGTCTCTCGAGTCTGAACCGTGAGGAGACAGATGCGATGGAAAACTATGTACTCGCGCTTGGAATCCGCGGACTAAAAGCGTATGCGGAAACGTGGACGAGGGGGTATCGCAGTATCAAACCGGATGAAGTGCCGCAGCGCAATCTTCTTCGGGAAAAATTCTATGCGGAGGTTCAGCCGTTTGCGGAAGAGATGAAGAAAAAAGATGCCACGGTGCGGGAACGGACGGAGGCATTGTATGCGCTTGTCGTACAGAATCAGATACAGGAAAAGCTCGAAGAGCGACGGTGTCAGTTTGAACAGCAGGGCCAGGAGGCGTTTGCGAAAGAATACAGTCAGATTTACGGCATTGTTATGGAGCTTCTGGATAAGATCGTCGAGGTGCTGGGCGATGAAAAAATGACGCTGGCAGAGTATCAGGAAATTCTGGAAGCGGGATTTGCGGAGGCATCTGTCGGTATTATTCCGCCGACGGCGGACCAGGTACTGATCGGTGATAATGAACGGTCGCGTCTGAAGGACATCCGCGTGCTGTTTTTCGTCGGCGTGAATGACGGGCTGATTCCGCGCCACGACGCGGGCGGCGGCATTCTCTCGGAATATGACCGCGAGGAGCTGGAACGGGCGGATGCGAAGCTGTCCCCGACGGCGCGGGAGACGATGTATCAGCAGAAATTCCATCTCTACCGAAATCTGACAAAACCGTCGGAGCGGCTGTACCTTTCCTTTACGAAAGCGGGCGCGTCTGGCGAGGCGCAGAATCCGTCGTATCTGATTAACGAAATCCGAAAACTCTTCCCGGAGATTCCGGTGCGGGATATTGAAAAAGAGGAAAAACCGGAGGAAAAACTGGAAATGCCGCGTTCCGGCGAGGCACTGTTTCTGGAGGAGCTTGGCAGAGCGGCGGAGGGAGAGATCGATCCGCTGTTTGAGGAGCTTTACCGCTGGTATGCAGCACATCCGGAGGCGGGAATTCCGGCGGAGACGTATCGAAAAGCGGCGTTTCTGCGCTGTGCGGACGGTGTAATCGGAAAGAGTGCGGCATCGGCACTGTACGGAGATACGTTAAAAAACAGTGCAACGCGGCTGGAAAAATATGCGGCGTGTGCGTTTGCCCATTTCATGGAGTTCGGCCTTCAGATCCGCGAGCGGGATCAGTATGAGCTGAAAGCGGCGGATATGGGAACGGTCATGCATGAGGCGCTTGAGAAGTTTTCGAAAAAACTGCAGGAGAAGGGTGAGACCTGGAAGACGGTGACCGATGACACGCGTGACCGTCTGATTGAGGAGTGTGTCGAGGAGACGATGGCGGACTATGGAAACACAATTTTTCAGAGTTCAAGCCGGAATCAGTACCGCGTGATCCGCGTGAAGCGGATCCTGAAACGAACTGTCTGGGCACTGCAGCAGCAGATCCGGCAGGGAGAATTTGAGCCAGGGGAATTCGAGGTTTCGTTCTCGATGGAGGACTCGCTGTCGGCGATCAACATCGATCTGTCGGAGCATGAGAAAATGCGTCTGCGCGGACGGATTGACCGCGTGGATCTCTGCGAGACGGACGATAAGGTCTATGTGAAAATTATCGATTACAAGACGGGAAATACGTCGCTCGACCTGGTGGCGCTCTATTATGGACTGCAGCTGCAGCTTGCTGTTTATCTCGATGCGGCGGTGGAACTGGAGCAGAAAAAGCATCCCGGCAAGCAGGTGGAGCCGGCGGGCGTGTTCTATTATCATATTGATGATCCGATGCTCGATCAGGAGGAGGATGAGACCGACGAGGCGTGGGGCCGGCGGATGCTGAAAGCGCTGCGGATGGACGGTCTTGTGAATGCGGACCGGAAAGTTGTGGAGCTTCTCGACCGCGTGCTTGAGGACGGAACGACATCCGATGTGATTCCGGTTGGAAAGAAGAAGGATGGAAGTTATACGAGCTATTCGAAAGTAGCATCGCCGGAGCAGTTTGATGTGATCCGCACGTACACCAGAAAGAAGGTGCGTGAGATCGGCGAGGGCATTTTTTCGGGCAATGTAAAAATTTCCCCGTATCAGCGGGACGGTGCGACGGCGTGTGCGTACTGTGAATATCAGGGAATCTGCGGTTTTGACCAGAAAATTCAGGGATACGAGTACCGCAAACTGAAGGGCATGGACACGGAACTGCTGATGAAGGCGATGCAGGAGATAACACAAAGTGATCAAAAGGAGTGACTGCCTTCCGGAAAGGAAAGAGAAATGCAGTTTTCCATGTATGAGAAAGTAATCAGCCAGAAAGAAGAGGGAGAGATAAATGGCAGTAAAATGGACAGCGGAACAGCAGAAAGTCATTGATACGAGAGACCGGAATCTTCTGGTCAGCGCAGCGGCAGGTTCCGGAAAGACGGCGGTTCTGGTAGAGCGGATCCTTGCGATGGTGAAAGATCCCGTGCGCCCGATTGATATTGATCAGCTTCTTGTCGTGACCTTTACGCGTGCAGCGGCGGGAGAAATGAAAGAGAGAATCGGCCGCGCCCTGCAGCAGAGCCTCGAGGAAAATCCAGAGAATGAGCATTTACAGCGGCAGCAGACCCTGCTTCACCATGCACAGATCAGCACGATCCATGGCTTCTGTTCGTATGTGATAAAAAATTATTTTCAGATGATCAATCTTGATCCGGTATACCGCATGGCGGATGAGGGAGAGATCCGCCTGATGAAAAGTGACGTGATCCAGAAGGTGATGGAGGAGCGGTTTGCGGAAAAAGATCCTGCGTTTACACGGTTTGTGGAGAGCTACGCGGCGGGAAAACAGGATGACGGACTCGACGCGCTCGTGCTGAAGCTGTATGAATTTTCCATGAGTTATCCGTGGCCGGAGCAGTGGCTCGAAGAGTGCCGGGCGGCGTATCAGATCGATTCGCCGGAGGCGGTGCAGAAAAGCATCTGGGTACAGGTACTGATGGCTGAGGCGAAAAAGCGGCTCTCGAGTATTCTGGAAGGAATTGAGGAAAACCGAAAAACGGCGGTAAGCCCTGGCGGACCGTATCTGTATGACGAGGCGCTGGCATCAGATCAGCAGATGGTGGAAGAGCTGATCGAGACGGAATCGTTCGACGGAATGGTGCGCGCGATGGCCGGAATGAAGTTCAAGGCGCTTTCGCGGAAAAAGGCAGACGATGTGAGCGAGGCGCTGAAAGATCAGGTGAAGGCAGAGCGCGATGCATGCAAAAAAGAACTGCAGAAATTAAAAGAGCAGTTTTTCGAGAAGGACAGCGCCGAGATTGCGGAGGAGATTGCGGACTGCCGGGAGCCGATCGGCGTGCTGATCGATCTGACGGAGCAGTTTGCGAAAGCATTTGCAGAGAAAAAACGGAGCAAAAATATTCTTGATTATGCCGATCTGGAACACTTTGCGCTCGAAATTCTTGTGAAGCAGGAGGACGGCCGTCTGGTGCGGACCGATGCGGCGCGGGAGCTTTCGGAACAGTTCCGTGAAATTATGATCGATGAGTATCAGGACAGCAACTTTATCCAGGAGGCACTGCTCTCTGCAGTGTCCGGCGAGGAGGAAGGCAGATGGAACCGGTTTATGGTCGGCGATATCAAGCAGAGCATCTACGGATTCCGCCTGGCGCGGCCGGAGCTGTTTCTGGAAAAATATCATACGTATGCGAAGGACGGGGAAAGCCAGCAGAGAATCGATCTCGACAAAAACTTCCGAAGCCGGCCGGAGGTGCTTGCGACGGCGAATTATGTATTCCGCAAGCTGATGAGTCCGGAACTCGGCGGCATCGCGTACGATGAGGCGGCGAGCCTCCATGCGGGAGCAGCGTTTCCTGCATTGCCGGAAATGGAAGAGGAAAAGACGGAAACGTGGCATGCGGCATATGAAACAGAACTTCTTCTGCTGGATGACAAGGCGCCCGAGCTGGAAGATGATAAGTCGCGTGAGACAAAGATGGAAACGGAGGCGGCTGCCGTTGCCGCGCGCATCCGCGAGATGGTCGGAAATGAGGAAGTCGTGGGCAAAGAGACCGGGGAATACCGGAAAATTCAGTACCGCGATATCGTAATTCTGCTCCGTGCGGTCAGCGGATGGGCGGAGACGTTTTCGCGCGTACTGCAGGCGGCGGGAATTCCGGCGTACAGCACATCAAAAACGGGATACTTTTCCACGCAGGAAATCGTGACGGTGCTGAATTACCTGCATCTGTGTGACAATCCATGCCAGGAGATTCCATTTACGGCAATCTTACGCTCGCCGATCTGCGGATGCACTGATGCAGAGCTTGCTGCGGTGCGTTGTGTGGATAAAGACGTAAAAATTTATGAGGCGTGTGGAAAATATGCGGCGATAGGTGAAGATGAGGCGCTTCGGGAGAAACTGCGGCGGTTCCTCACACAGCTCGAAATGCTGCGGAGCCGTGTGCCGTACACGCCGATTCATGAACTGATTACGCAGATTCTCGAGGAGACGGGCTACGGCGGCTATGCATCCGCGATGCCGGGCGGCGTACAGCGGCGGGCAAATCTGGAAATGCTGGTGGAAAAGGCGGTGGAGTTCGAGGCGACGAGTTACCGCGGCCTGTTCAACTTTATCCGTTATATCGAACAGCTTCAGAAGTATGAAGTGGATTTCGGCGAGGTGAATATTTATGGTGAGAGCGCAGATACCGTGCGTATTATGAGTATCCACAAGAGTAAGGGACTTGAGTTTCCGGTCGTGTTCCTCTCTGGTATGGGAAAATCGTTCAACCAGATGGACAGCCGCGCGGTACTCGTACTGCATTCTCGGATGGGTATCGGTGCGGATGCGATCGATCCGGAGCACCGCGTGCGCCAGGCGACATTGCCGCGGCAGATTATCCGGCAGAGCATGAAACTGGAAAATCTGGCGGAGGAACTGCGTGTGCTTTACGTTGCGATGACGCGGCCGAAGGAGAAGCTGATTATGACAGGGATGGCGTCGAAGCTGGAAAGCCGTGTGAAACAGTGCGCGGCACATGCGGGACGGCAGGAAGAACTGCTGTCGTATCAGACTTTGAGCAGTGCATCCGGTTATCTTGACTGGATTCTGCCGGCGTTTTCCCGAAACCGGTGTTTTGATGGGCTGTATGAGCAGTTTGGCCTTGCGGGTAATGCGGAAAATCCATTGTACGCAGAGAAAATTCCGGTTACGATCCGCCTGGTATCACCGGCGGGACTCGTCGAGGGCGAGGTTCTGCATCAGATGGAGCGCGCGGTCAATGAGCAGAAAATCATGGAAATTCCGAAACAGCCGCCGCGGGAAGAGGCGCTGAAGGAACTCGTGGAAGAGCGGTTTTCGTATCAGTATCCGTATGAAGACGAGAAGCAGATTCCGGTAAAGGTTACGGTTTCCCAGCTGAAAAAGGCAGGAATGGAGGAATCCGAAATCGGAAAAGAGCTGTTCGTTCAGGAAGAATTTGTTCCAATTGTGCCTGGATTTATGAAAAAGGATAACGCCGAGGCCCTGACCGGAGCTGACCGCGGAACCGCATACCACCGCCTGCTGGAATGCCTCGATTACCGCAGGGCGTACAGTATTAAGGAGCTGATGGCACAGGCGGAGGAACTTGTTGCGGAAGGAAAGATGACGAAAGAAGCGGCGGAGTGTATTTATTTCAAATCTGTTCTGGCCTTTGCGAAAAGTCCGGTCGGAATGCGGATGCGGAATGCATTTCTGAATGGAACCCTAAAAAGAGAGCAGCCGTTTGTAATGTCCATCCCGGCAAGCGAGGCAGATCCGTCGTATCCCGCGGATGAAACCATTCTCGTGCAGGGAATCATTGATGCTTGGTTCACCGAGGGTGAGAAATTAGTTCTCGTGGACTATAAAACAGATCGTGTGAAAGAAGCCGGAGAGCTGGAAAAGCGGTATGAAAAACAGCTCATGTATTACCAGCAGGCACTCGAGCGGACGACGGGGAAGAAAGTAAAAGAGAAAATTATTTATTCACTGGCGCTGGATGAGGAGCTGGTGCTGTAGAAAATTAAAAATTATTTTAGGGTTCAGCAAGCGGGATAAGTAATTTGGAGGCGGGAAAGTTGTGAAGAGAAAGGGCACGGCGTTTGTATGGGATAGAAAGACAAGTCCTGCCGGTTGGTCCAGAAGGAAAAAACTACTAGAAAAAAGAACTGTCAAAGAAGGAATAAAGTATGGTATCATGGTTGAGAAACAAAAAGAAAAAGGAGATTTCATCATGATTCGAAAAATTGTTCAGATAGAGGAAGAAAAATGTACGGGATGCGGGCTCTGTGCGCATGCCTGTCATGAGAGTGCGATTGCAATGGTCGACGGAAAGGCGAAGCTGATCCGCGATGACTACTGCGACGGGTTTGGCGACTGCCTGCCGGTCTGTCCGGCGGATGCGATTTCGTTTGTGGAGCGGGAGGCACTGCCGTACGATGAAGAGGCGGTGAAGGAGAACCAGCGGAAGGCGAAGGAAGCGGCTGACTTGCAGAAAACGGAAAGCGGCCGAAATGCGGCAGAAAACGGCGCAGCAGCTCCATCACAGCTCCGCCAGTGGCCGGTGCAGATTAAGCTGGTGCAGGAGCGGGCTTCCATGTTTGCAGGAGCGGACCTTCTCGTTGCGGCGGACTGTACGGCGTATGCGTACGGAAACTTCCATCAGGATTTCATCCGCAATCATGTTGTGCTGGTGGGTTGTACAAAACTCGATGACATCGACTATTCCGAGAAGCTTGCGCGGATTTTCCTGCGGAATGAGATTAAGAGCATCACGGTTGCACGTATGGAAGTTCCGTGCTGTGCGGGAATGGAGCGTGCGGTGAAAATGGCGCTGAAAGAGAGCGGGAAGAAGATTCCGGTGAAAACGGTTGTGATTTCTACGGAGGGCGAGATTCTGCAGTGAACCTGCAAAAAAGATCGAAAGGGCAGGGGCTGAAAGTATCCTGCGTTCTCCATGAAAACAGCGTGAAAAACAAAAGAGAAAAACATCTGTTCCAAAGAAAATACGGAGCAGGTAGGATGGGAGAAGTGAAATGACAGAAATACAGGAAGAACTCATCGGTGCTTTGATCGGGCTTGCGCGGTCAGTGGATGGAAGAGGAGAGGCCGTCGAGGGCGAGCCGCAGGAATTTTCGAGCGGTGACAGCAATGGTTACAGACCGGATGGCGTGACACATCAGATTCTGCTTGCAGGACTCTGCGCGGCAGATCCGGAAAAAGAACTGACAGAAGAAAATGGAAAAGAATGGATTGCACGCGTTGAGGCGGAGAAAAACCGTCTGAATCCTGACTGCGCCGTCTGCAAAGGAAAATGCGGCAGAACCGACAATTATGATCTGGAAGAACTGGAGACGGACGATCCGGCGGACCGTGCGCTGAAAGAAGAGCTGCTGGCCGGGCTGTCCCCGATGGCGGAGAAACTGCAGAATAGGCAGGAAGAGCAAAAGTCTGATGACAAGGCGGCAGTAAACTTTCTTTATAAAGCACTGTTCGCGGTTGGAAATTATGTCGGTGAGAAACGGCTGCGAAGTGTCGTGCAGGAAATGAAAGTGTTACAGGAAAGGTATTAAAAAGACAGAAAAACCAAAGCAAAAGAAGACGAAATCCCCTGTTTTCGGAAGAAAAAGACCCGAAAACAGGGGATTTTCTGCACTCTGCGAGAAGTGTATAAAAGGTATTATCGTGATTTCACAAAGTTACAGAAAGGTCAACAAAAGAAAAGCAGAGTGGTTGAAACGGGAAACAGGCAGAAAAGCGCAGAGAAAATTCTCGACAATCTTGCCGGAATCTGCCGGAAACTGGCGGGCGAAACGGACGGCATGATCCGCGGCGTCGGTATGGCAATTCCGGGGCCGTTTGATTATGAGCACGGAATCAGCCGCATGCAGGGACTGAACAAGTACGATGCCATCTACGGCATTCCGCTGGAACCGGAAATCAGAGAACGGGTGCCGGAGCTGAAACGCGCGGCGGAAAAAGGAGAAGAGATCTTTCCGGCAGAAAAATACGTCAACAAAATTCCGGTCAAAAAACACGATCATGTACTGATCCCGGCGGGAACGGTGTACTGTTCCGGAAAAAATACGATGATGCTGGAGATCAGCGCAACCCAGTATATCTTCACCTTCAAGCTCTGGGATTGGGGACATCTTGGCATGGACGGCCTGCCGCGTCCGATCCACCTCGACCACGGCATGAAAAATATCCAAGCGAAAGCGATCCGGAAAAAGCGATGGATGAACTGAAGGAAAAAACATTTGATCCGTACGTGATGATTGTAGAATAGAAAAAATTATACAAAAGACAGACAGGGAATAGAATTCTGCTATACAGATCAACGAAAAACTGGTTGACAGCGGTGAAAAACGATGTTAACATCTAACTATAAGTTAAGAAACAAATAGAGAGGCTGTTAACAACATGGCAGAGAGAAAATCGGTATCCATGCAGGACCTGGCAGATCAGCTGGGGATCAGTAAAGTAACCGTTTCCAAAGCGCTGAATGGAAAAGACGGCGTGGGGGAAGAACTGAAAGAAAAAATTTTTGCACTCGCAAGAGAATCCGGCTACGTCCTTCCGGACTACGGAAAACGAAGAAGTAAAAAAGTGGGCATCATCATGAGCCCGAGGTTCAGCTTCGGAGATGAAGGAAAATTTTATATGGCGATGTATGAGCGGATCATCTACGAACTGCAGAAAGCATCCTGCTCGAGCATTATGATTTCGCCGACGATGGCAACACTGCCGTCGGATCTGAACACCATACGGACCCGCGGGCTGTTTGACGGTCTGATTTTTCTTGGCATTCTCGAAAACGGGGTGCGGGAGCAGATTACGCAGATTGATCTCCCGAAGGTATATGTGGACATTTACGACCGGACGCACAAGTCGGATTCCGTCATCACAGAGAACGTTTACAGTTCCTACGAGCTGACGAATTATCTGATCCAGCAGGGTCACACGAAGATTGGATTTGTCGGAACGGTAGGAAGCACAACCAGTATTTCCGACCGGTATCTCGGTTATCTGCGGAGCATGCTGGAAGAGGGCATTCACCCGGAAGAAAAATGGATGATTCCGGACCGGAGTGAAGAAGGAACGGCGATTGAACTTTCTTTGCCGGAAGACCTTCCGACTGCGTTTGTATGCAACTGTGATGAAACGGCATTCCGTCTGGTGCGGACGTTAAAAGAGCGGGGAATCCGCGTTCCGGAAGACGTTTCCGTGACCGGTTTTGATGATTCGATCTACGCGCAGCTCTGCAGTCCGCCGCTTACGACGGTTTCAGTTGACACCGATGCGATTGCGCGGCTCGCCGCAAAACGGATGATCAAACATATGAATGAACCGCAGAAGCAGGGCGGCGAGGTGTACCGCATTCCGGGAAAAATTATTTACCGGGATTCTGTCGCAGAGGAACCGAAAAGAGATTGACGCGTAGAAGTAAAGTTGATATGGTAGAATTACAATTTATTTCATCGAAAGGACGAAAAAACAATGAAAGAGACATTACCAAAGTCTGTCCAGGATCTTATTTTAAGCCTGAGAGAAAAACTGAAAGACGAGCCGGAAATCGTTGATATGTTTGAGAGATGCTACTCCAACACCCTCGATACGACCGTGAAGAAAATGGAGGACGGCAGCACCTACGTCATCACCGGAGATATCCCGGCAATGTGGCTGCGTGACTCCGTAGCACAGCTGCGCCCGTACCTTGTTCCGGCACAGAACGACCCGGAGCTGGCTGACCTGATCGCAGGCCTGATCCGCCGCCAGTTTATGTGCATCAACATCGATCCATACGCAAACGCATTCAACGAAGGACCGAACGGCAACTGCTGGGAGAAGGACGAGACCGATATGGGACCGTGGATCTGGGAGAGAAAGTATGAAATCGATTCGCTCTGCTATCCGCTGCAGTTCTCCTATCTGTTCTGGAAGAACACCGGAAGAACGGATCAGTTTGACGAGGTTTTCTGGGAAGGTGTTGACAAAATCCTGACTGTATTTGAGACCGAAATGAATCACGAGGAGAAATCCCCGTACAGCTTCATTCGGAAAAACTGCTCCTACACCGATACGCTTTCCCGAGACGGAAAAGGTGCGCAGGTAAAATCCGGCATCGGCCTGATCTGGTCCGGCTTCCGTCCAAGCGATGACTCCTGCCGTTACGGCTACCTGATCCCGTCCAACATGTTTGCGGTTGTTGTTCTGAATTATCTGAAAGAGATCGCAGATTTCGTCGGCGGAAAAGAGGAGATTGCGAAGAAAGCGGAAGAGATGGCAAAGACCGTAAAACAGGCCATTGAGACTTACGGAACCACCCATATCTGGGGACTTGGCGATGTTTATGCTTACGAGGTAGACGGCTTTGGCCAGTATAATCTGATGGATGATGCCAATGTACCGAGCCTTCTGGCCATGAGCTATCTCGGCTACGAGCCGGAAAGCCAGGAAGTGGCTGATAATACAAGAAAGCTGATCTTAAGCGAGGCAAACCCGTTCTACTATTCCGGAACAAAGCTTTCCGGAATCGGAAGCCCGCACACACCGGTCCGCTACGTATGGCACATCTCCAAAGCCATCGAGGGACTGACCGCACCGACAAAAGAGGAGAAACATCAGATGATCCACGAACTGATGGCAACCGACGGCGGTACAGGACTGATGCACGAGGGTGTTTTCGTAGATGATCCGACCGTTTACACCAGAGAGTGGTTCTCCTGGGCAAACGCAATGTTCTGTGAGCTGGTAATGCAGTATTGCGGATATGAGATTAAGAAATAAACAAAAAGAAAAACGAAAAAGATAGAAAAGAGGAGGCTGTGTTCGCTGCACAGCCTCCTCTTTTCGTCTACACCAAAGAAAACTGTCAGTAACAGTTTCCCTGAAAGGAGGGACAGCAGTGGGGAGAATACTGCTGTCCCAGGGGAACATGGGATTTTCATTTTGATTCATTTCTCTGCACACGGGGTATTATACACAGTTTTTTGCGATATGTAAAAGATATAATTGATATGAAAGATATAATAAATTGGCATGACGAAGAAATGTAAAAGAATCTGAGCATCAGAAAATCTTAGGAAATCTATTGGGATTTCTTTGGAAAAGAAGAAGCGGAATCCTAAGAATGTTTTGGTAGAATCCTCTTATCAAGTGAAGATGAGAGAGGAAAGAACATGACCTGGAAAAACGAGAAAAAATCAAAAGCATTACTTGTGGTATTCGGCATTTACCTGGCGCTGCTTGTCTGGTGCATTTTATTCAAATTCGCCCTGCGCCCGGAAGAAATTCCGCACCTGCGGGGGATTAATCTGATTCCGTATGCGGCGTCGGTTGTGGTGAACGGGAAAGTGCAGATTAGTGAAATTATCGAAAATATGCTGGTCTTTCTGCCGTTCGGCCTCTGCATCTCAGCCTTCTATCCGGACAGCGAAATCCAGAACCGCATTCTCCTTGCATCGGGACTGAGCCTGTTTTTTGAGGTGACGCAGTATATTTTTGCGATCGGCGCGAGTGATATTACGGATGTGATCGATAATACGCTTGGCGCGGTGATCGGAATTCTATTGTATCTGGGGATGAAAAAAATCTGGAAAGAGAAGACGGGAAAGATCATTACCATTCTGGGAGCGGTGCTGGAAGTGCTGTTTCTGGCGTTGTTGTTTTTTACGTTTGCGGCGAATAGGATGTTTTAAGATTGGAATTCAGGAAAGGATAGTGTATAATCGAGAAAAGGACAAATTCCGAAAGCAGGTGTGATGGATGGAAAAAGTAATCAGTATAGGAAAACAGAATTTTGCATCCTTAAGGGAAAACCATTATTTCTTTGTGGATAAATCTCACTTCATCAAGGACTGGTGGCCCTCGGCGTGCCGCAGGGAAGGATCCGGCATTATGGGTTTGCATTTGCGGGGAAGAATGTGCTGATTGGAGCATAGCAGGAAAAGAAAAATGCAGCCGCGAATTTCAATAGGAGTTCGTGACTGCATTCCTTTTTTGTGAACAGAAGTATGGTTAAAAGAGATGCAGAAGCACCATATAAGAAATTGTCCCGAGCAGAATAGAGATAAGTGTCTGGTGTTTCCATTTGTAGGTGATAAAAACGACCGCTGCTGCGAGCAGTTTTGGTAATGCGGCAGAGAGACCGCCGGATGGGATATCTTTCATACAGTAGACAATCAGAACTGCCATGATGGCTGACGGCAGTGCCTGGCCGAGGCGCTCGAGGGAGACGGGCATTTTACGGCTGCCGGAAAATGCAAGAAACGGGAGCACACGGAGTACGAAGGTGATCACGGCGGAAACGGTGACGGCGGTCAGAAAGTAGGAAGTTGTCATGCGAGTTTCTCCTTTCTCTGAAACAGAAGTAAAAGGGCGGATACCATCAGCAGTGCCGGGAGCATGAAGTGGTTTTCACCGAAGATCAGCAGGCAGAGGATGCCGATGCCAAGACCGGTGAGCGCCGGAGTGTGCTTCTCTGCTTTTTCCCATTGATCGATGAAGATGATGAGAAACAGTGCTGTCATACAGAAATCGATGCCGGTCAGGTCAAATGGAATGATCTGGCCTAAAATGCCGCCAAGAACCGAACCAATCATCCAATAGCAGCGGCTGAACAGAGCGACGAGGAACATGGTGTCCTCTTTTTCTTTTTTGGGAAGATCTAAGGTACAGTTTACGGCGTATGTTTCATCGGTCATGGTGTGAATCATGTACAGTTTCCGCCGTCCCATCTGTTTAAATTCTTTCAGGAAAGTAAGGCTGTAAAAACTCTGGCGGCTGTTCATCAGAAGTGTGGTGAGGGCAATCGTGATGAGAGATGCTCCGCTTGAAAGAAATGTAATCAGGACGAACTGGAATGCACCCGTGTAGACTGTCAGACTCACCAGCAGCGAATCATACCAGGGGAAACCGGCGGATGCCATCATCATGCCGTAGGCCATGCTGACGAAAACGTAGCTGCAGAAAATCGGGATGGATTTTATGAAAGCCGTTTTTAAAGTAGTAGAAGAAAATCGTTTTGTCATAAAGTATCCTCATGTGAAAATAATTTGGAGATTGATGTCGAAATTAAATTTATCATACTATTCAAAACATAGTGAGTCAATAGGAATATAGAAAAATAAAATTTGGTTTTGCAATAGTTACAAAACGGGGTGCCATTATTTGGAATTGTGCATATAGAAGCGAAGAAAAAGATTTGCTATACTAAATCTGTATGAGGGTTTTTATTACGATTTACAAGAAATGGAAAGGGGATTTTTACTTATGGCAATCACAGAGACAAAAACAAAATATGGACAGATTCATGGTGTGCCAAAAGACGGCTACACCGTATTCCGCGGCGTTCCGTACGCAAAACCGCCGGTAGGCGAAAAACGCTTCTGCCCGCCGGAAGAGCCGGAGTGCTGGGAGGGTGTTTATGAGGCGGATCATTTCGGATGCGTCTGCCCGCAGACCGAGCATGAGCCGGATTCCTTCTATGGAAAAGAATTTTATCTCGATCCGGAATTCGGTATGCACCAGAGTGAGGACTGTCTGTACTTAAATATCTGGACACCGGCAAACACAGCAGACGAAAAACTGCCGGTCGCTTTCTGGATTCACGGCGGTGCATTCATGCATGGCTTCAGCCATGAATCTGAGTTTGACGGAGCAGCTTACTGCGAGCGCGGTGTGATTCTGGTAACGATCAACTATCGTCTCGGTGCCTTCGGATTCCTGGCGCATCCGTGGCTTTCCGAGGAGAGCGGCGTCGGAAGAAGCGGAAACTATGCGATTCTCGATCAGATTGCGGCGCTGAAATGGGTAAAAGAAAATATCGCAGCATTCGGCGGCGACCCGGAAAACATTACCGTATTCGGTCAGTCCGCAGGATGCATGAGTGTACAGACACTCGTCAGCTCTCCGCTGACGGAAAACTGGATCAGCAAGGCCATTTTTCAGAGTGCCGGCGGCTATGACACCGGGCTGAACCGCGATATGCCGCTTTCCGAGGCAGAAACCATTGGTCAGGAATTTGTAGAGCTTACCGGTGCAAAAACACTCGAAGAACTGCGTGCGATTCCGGCGGAGAAAATCGTGGAGCTGCAGGAGGAGTTTGGCCGCGTAAATCCGTCGAGAATGCTGAGCTTCGTACCGAACATCGACAATCATCTGCTGACCTGCGGCTATAATGAGGCCGTAACAGAAGGGAAAATCAAAGATATCCCATATATGCTCGGCTCAACCGCAGACGACATCGGCGTGTTCCCGGAGATGAAAGAAAAAGGCGAGCACGGCGGCATTTATAAGGGATGCATCAACTGGAGCCTTGCGCTGGAAAAACTCGGAAGAAAACCGGCATACGTTTACTACTTCACCCGCGCCCTGTTAGGCGACGACGCCGGAGCGTTCCATTCCTCCGAACTCTGGTACATGTTCGGAACCCTCGGCCGAAGCTGGCGCCCGAAAACCGAAGGCGACTATGCCCTCAGCAAAGAAATGATGGACGACTGGACCAATTTCATGAAAACCGGAAACCCGAATGCAGAGGGAAAAGACGACTGGAAACCATGCACAAAGGATGATCCGTATGTGCAGGTGCTGGATGTGAGAGAATAAGCAGAAGGGAATAAAAATGGCAATCAAATATAAAAGACTTACCCAGAAGGAACTTGATATTTTCATTCAGATGAGAATCCATCAGCTTCGCGAAGAAGGGGCAAAAGAAGCGATTGATTTAGCACCTGCGTTAAAAGATTACTATGAACGCCATATGGCGGATGGCACTTTTGTATCCTGGATTGCTGTTGACGGAGAGAACATCATTGGAACGAGTGGAATGTCATTTGTAGAAAAACCTCCATACTTCGGATGCCCGAGCGGCAGAATTGGTTTACTGTCCAGTATGTTTACCGATCCGGCATATCGAAGAAGAGGTATTGCAAGGGAACTGCTGTCCCGTGTAATAAAGGATGCAAAAGAATATGGATGCGGCACAATACAGATCACGGGGTCAGATATGGGAGTAAAACTGTATACAAATTTTGGATTTGTGCACAATGGGAATTTTATGCAGTATAAGCTGTAGATAGCAACTGGAAAGTCAGGAACACAAACAGAGCAGCATTTTACCGCCGTGTGTGGTAAAAATGCTGCTCTGTTTGCATATCAGGATCAGTCGTCCAGATCGTTGCGTTCGCGGAAAATCTGGTAAATGGTGTCGATCAGTTCGTCGTCATCGAGACCTTCGAACTCGGCTTCGTTGACATCGAGATTCTCGGAAATGATACGCAGAATGTGGACCGGCTCGTCATCGCCGCCGTCGGCCGGGTAGAGAACGGCGTATTCATCCTCCTTGTATTCTACGATATCCAGAAGCTCAAAACGGACAGAATTTCCGTCCTGATCGGTAAGGACAATAAGATTGGAATCCATAATTGCAATATCCTCCTTAAAATAATATAGTTAATTACATCTAATCATAGACAAGTGTGTTTAGCTCGCATTCTCAAACCAATAGATTTTTGAATAGTTCCATAGTAATTTGCACTTTCTCGCATTAACTTTTTTACAATGTTTTGTTGGGCTTTGAAAATTAATCGCTTTTTGTTCCGGGTATAGTGCTGTTACATATCCTCTGTGAGTTTCACCATTTTTGAATGTATATTCAACCAAATCCCTATGATGAATCCCTAAAACATGATCGGTTTTAGCTTTGCTTTGTCTGCGCATGGGTTTCATTGTCCATTCTTTCATATCACAGGTATCCGGCTGCAAGTCCGTAATACAGACAGCATCATTGGCATGTGATTTCTCGATATTCCAGTCAATGCGTTTGTTGGCTGTATCTCCACCACTCGTCAGATATAATACTCCCAAACCTGACAATTGTTTTCGAAGCCACCTCTTACCAATCATTACATGTTGTGCATAATTCAGGTTTTTATTGTTAGACGATTTTAACAGGGAGAAATATCGATCCATATATAATTCTTCCTGGCCTTCGGTTTTCTGATGGCAGCTTTCACATAATGTAATCAGATTATCTAACGTATTAGAACCATTTCGTCTTCTTGGCTTAATATGATGAACCTCTAATCTGCAGTTAGATTTTCCGCATTCCATACACTTGCCGCCATCTCTTAGAATAGCTGCTTTACGGATATTTTCATCCAGTCTGTTGGATCTTTGGTATTGCCAACGATAAGATTGATACCCATCTGTTAATGCCCGGATATCAACAGAAACATCTTCCAGCCAATAATTTGTTATGTTTATCCACTTATTAAGCCAATGGATCACTCTTATGGTAGCCTGTCGTTTCTGTAAAATACTTGGGGCAATTCGTCCTTCTCTTTTAGAAGATTTACGATTGTCGAATCTTGCCTGCCGGTATCTTTTGTGATAACGATGGTAACGTCTATAACCCCGCCTGACTTCCATAAGATGCTTTACATCATTGCGTTGCTCCATGGTTCCTTTGAAAACAACTTTATTTTTCGTTTTACATTTCTGAACCAGCGCAATCCCTACATGGAGTCCGCCATCATCAATTCCACAGCGAATCTCATCCTGACAGATTTCATTTTCTGGAATTTCTTTCATCAATTGTATTACCATTGGATATTTGCTTACCAATGCTGCCCGTTTCTTACGGATAAGAAACCATGCTTTTTGTTCTTTTGTCGGCGCTAATGGTTTCCCATTAACATCTAATACAAAAGAATAACTTGTCATTTCTGACACCTTCCTTTCGGAGAATTGCTCTTCGTGCCAAAGTCAAGCAGAGGATATGTGTTTCCCTGTTATCAATGCAGGACATTAGCATTGTTTCCTGGTTTGTACTCACAGAGCTTCAGACTGAAGATTACATCTAAAGGTGTGTCTTTACCTTACTACTTAACATAGTTCCTATCTGCAACATGTCTTTCGACAGTAGCAGTCACTTAGGCTTGAGACCTATTGTTAAGCTATAGATAAGAGATTTTATATGTCCACTTTTATCTATATTTATAAACATATTTCTATGTTTTTGGTTACTTAACAATTAGTCCTTGGTGTGTTATTTGCCGCTCAAAAACATGCAAATTTAAAATTATTATACTATGAGGAAGTGAATTTGAAAAGAAAAAAGTGACTGGCGTGATATGCTTGATATTTTGCGCTGATACGGTATAATGACAACAGAGTAAAAACTGGCGGCTGCGGCCGTGCCCGGAAAAATTTGGGGAAAGGAAGAACTTATGAATTATCAGGTATTAGATGTAAAAGTAAAAGATACAGAAGAAACCGGAAAATTATACACGTATTTTCTGGACAACTCACATGAAATTGATCCGAACCGTGTGCGCCCTGTCATTGTGATCTGTCCGGGCGGCGGATATGGATGGGTTTCCGACCGCGAAGCAGAGCCGATCGCGATGAAGTTTTTAGGAGCAGGTTATCATGCCGTTATTCTGCGTTACAGTGTTGCACCGGCAGCTCACTATCCGACGGCACTCCGCCAGCTTGCCTGGACCGTTGCACATCTGCGGGAGCATGCGGCAGAATATCATATTGATCCGAACAAAGTAGTAGTAGCAGGATTTTCTGCCGGCGGCCATCTGGCAGCATCTTATGGTGTCTTCTGGAAAAAGAAAACGTTCCTTGCAGAAGAACTTGGCGTAGACGCAGAGCAGCTTCGCCCGAACGGTCTGCTGTTATCCTACCCGGTTATCACATCCGGTCCGAAAGCGCACCGCGGTTCCTTCACCAATCTGCTGGGAAACCGGTATGACGAGCTGGTGGACGAGATGTCTCTCGAGAATCAGGTCAGCCTCGATACACCGAAGACTTTCCTGTGGCACACCGCTCCGGACGACTGCGTGCCGGTAGAAAACTCGATCATGTTCTTTACAGCACTGCATGCGCTGGAGATTCCGGTAGAAATGCATATTTATCCGGTCGGCGGCCACGGCCTTGGCCTTGCAAGCGAGGAGACGCAGAGCTATGAATACCAGAACGCAGTACGCGAAGAGTGCCAGAGCTGGATTTCACTGGCACTGAACTGGATGCAGCATTTATAAAAAAAGTCCCAGAAGGGAGAACAAAGATGAAAGTATTAATTGTAGTAGATATGCAGAATGATTTTATCGACGGGAGTCTTGGCACAAAAGAGGCGGTCGGAATTGTTGAACGTGTTGCAGAAGTGATGGATGCGTTTGACGGAGCCGTCATCTGTACCAGAGATACCCATTTTGCCGGTTATCTGGAAACATCCGAGGGCAGAAAACTTCCGGTGGAACACTGTATCGAAGGAACGAATGGGCATACTCTGCAGGAAAAAATCCAGAAAATGGCGGAGAAAAAACAGGCCGTGGTGATGAATAAAATCACCTTCGGTGCAAAAAATCTGCCGGAGGAGATCGAAAAACTGGCAGGCGGCGTGCCGGAATCCATTGAACTCGTGGGACTCTGCACCGACATCTGCGTGATTTCCAATGCCATGCTGCTGAAAGCATTTTATCCGGAAGTGCCGATTTCGGTCGATGCATCCGCGTGCGCGGGCGTAACGCCGCAGAGTCATAAAAATGCATTGGAAGCTATGAAAATGTGCCAGATTGACATTGTAAACGAATAGACGGAAAAGAGGAAAAATTATGAGCACAACAAGATTATTTGATCAGGATGCGTACCTGGGTGAATTTGAGGCAACCGTAGAACGGAGCGTCTGCGAGGGCGGCATGTACCGCGTGCTGCTGGATCAGACCGCATTTTTCCCGGAGGGCGGCGGCCAGCCGGCAGATGAGGGAACACTGGATGGAATTTTTGTAACGGATGTACAGGAAATCGACGGCGAAATCTGGCATACCGTGGAAGCACCACTCGAGCCGGGCAAAACGGTAGTTGGAAAACTTGACTTTGAAAAACGTTTTTCCAATATGCAGAATCACTGCGGAGAGCATATCGTGTCAGGTATCGTGCATCGGATTTACGGTTTCAACAACGTTGGATTCCATATGGGAAGTGATGTCATTACCGTTGATTTTGACGGCGTTCTGACCGAGGAGCAGCTCTACGATGTGGAGCAGGAGGCAAACGAAGCCGTGCTTCGAAATGTTCCGGTTACGATCAGTTATCCGTCAAAGGAAGAGCTGGAAACCATGGATTACCGGAGCAAAAAAGAGATCGAGGGCCAGGTGCGGATTGTGACGATCGAAGGCTGCGACAGCTGTGCGTGCTGCGGAACCCACGTTGCAAAAACAGGGGAAATCCGTCTGATCAAAATCTTAAGTGCCCAGAAATACAAAGGCGGCGTCCGCGTGACCATGCTTTCCGGTGAAAAAGCGTATGCGGATTACTGCTTAAAACACATCAATACCCTCGGCATTGCACGTTTACTTTCTGTAAAACCGGAAGAAGCTGGGGATGCTGTCGTACGGCTGAAACAGAAAAATATTGAGATGAAAAAAGAAATCAAACAGCTCAAAAAAGAACTGTATGCACTGCAGGGAGCACCGGAGAGAAAATAATGGCAAAAGAAAAAGAAATCAAAACAAATGCAATGCGGATTCTGGACCGCCAGAAAATCAAATACGAAGTTCTTCAATATGAATGCGATGAATTTATCGACGGGCTTCACACAGCAGAGAAAACCGGCGCGCCGGTCGAGCAGTCGTTTAAAACGCTTGTGGCACAGGGAAAAAGCAAGCAGTATTATGTGTTGGTGCTTCCGATCGCAGAGGAAGTGGATCTGAAAAAAGCGGCGAAAGCGGTGGGGGAGAAATCCATCGAGATGATTCATGTCAAAGATATCACTGCAGTCAGCGGATATGTCCGCGGCGGATGCAGCCCGATCGGAATGAAAAAACAGTATCCGACCGTGATTCAGGAATGTGCGGCGAATTTTGACAAGGTTTACGTGAGCGGGGGAAGAATCGGAACCACGCTGTGCATGGCGCCGGAGGATCTGAAAAAGGTCAGCAGAGCGGAGTATGCGGATTTTATTCAGTAAAAACAGAAAAAACTGTATGGAAGCAGACCAGAACGAAGAAAAAAGTTCGGGTCTGTTTCTTTTTACTGTGATGCGGCTGGGGAATTTCTTTCAAAAAAGGATCATAAAATAATAGCCAAAAAGCAGCGGTGAAATTGCGATACGATTCTACGAATCCGCGAAAAACGGAAAACCTTTCACACGATTTTTCTTTTTGGTGTGAGAAATTTTCATCCCGTTTTTGGAGGCAATTCACAAACCGGAAAAAGTTGCCGAAAACCGCTGGACAAATCGAAAAGAGGCAACTATAATGACCTCACAATCAAGTTGACCCAAACGAAACGGGAGGTGAGAGACAAGATGTCTTTGCAGCACTGTCTGGTACTGACGGTTGCGACAGGGGCGGTATGGATGGATTTAAGAACACGCAGAATTGCAAATGAATGGATTATCACCGCATGGATCGCCGGGCTGGTTACACAGCTCATCCGCTATGGCGCAGCGGGAGCGGGTATTTTTCTTTTTGGGATGCTTTTCCCGATACTCGCACTTTACATTCTGTTCTATTTTCATATGCTGGGCGCGGGAGATATCAAACTCCTATCCGCTGTTGGAGGCTTTCTCGGTGTGCCAGCGATCCTGAAATGTATGATTGTGTCGTTCCTGTCTGGAGCGGTCTTATCTATCGGAATTATTCTCGTCTGCGGAAATTTACCGCAGCGTCTTACCAAATTTTTCAATTATTTCCAAACTTATTTTACCAAAAGAAAATACCAGAAAAAAACAGAGCCGGTTCCCTATTACGATGGGAAGTGGGGCATGGAGTGCATCCATTTTTCCGTTCCCGTGCTGATGGGAGTGCTGCTCTGGATTGGGGGATTTTATTGAATACTGCAAAGAAAAAGAGTGTTTTTGCAGTCTGTGACACGGAAATGGAATATGCACGCAATTTTATGGAATATCTGAACCAGAAGAGAAATATTCCGTTCGAAGTGCATGCATTTTCCAGTGCGGAGATGTTTCTGGAGTTCGCAAAGAATAACGAAACAGAGATTCTTCTGATTTCGGATAAAGCGATGAAAGAAGAGATCCGCCGGTATCCGATCCGTCAGATTATCATTCTGTCTGAGGGCGTACACAGTCCGGTGCTGGATCAGTATCCGGCGGTCTACAAATACCAGTCGTCGGAAAAGGTGATCCGCGAGGTCATGGCGTGCTACGGCGTAGAAAATGGTGTCGATACATCGCCTGCACTGCTGCCGAAAAAGGAAATGCGCATCATCGGCATTTATTCGCCGGTCGGACGGACGCAGAAAACCTCGTTTGCCCTGACGATGGGGCAGATTCTGGCGAAGGAGCGGGCAGTGCTGTATCTCAATATGGAAAGCTATTCCGGATTTGAACGGCTGCTGGAATGCAGCTACGACAGGGGGATGAGCGATATTCTGTATTATGCGAGACAGGAAAATCAGGGCATCATCTACAAACTGGGCGGAATGGTCCAGTCGATGCAGAACCTGGATTATCTGCCGCCCGCCGCATCGCCGATGGACATTCAGACTGCAAAATATGAAGAATGGAAATGGCTGTTTCAGGAGATTGAGAAGAACAGCAGTTATGAAGTGCTGATTCTCGACCTCGGGGATGGCGTGGCGGATTTGTATCAGATCCTGGATTTTTGCAATGAAATTTACGTTCCGATAAGGAATGATGTGATTTCTGCGGCAAAAATGGAGCAGTTTGAAAATTTGCTGCGCCGGTGGGACTGCCAGTCGGTGCTGGACAAGATGCGGAAAATCCACGTTCCGTTCCACACGGCAAACCGGACGGGAAAAGCCTACTTTGAGGAGCTTGTCTGGAGCGAGCTGGGCGACTATGTGCGTCAGATTCTGCGGGACGGCAGAAGAGGAGAAGAAACATGACAATGCCGGAAATTCTGCGGAGAAAACTGATGGAGCGGATCGATATCGCATCCGAACCGGATGACGGAGAGGTTCTCGAAGAGATTGACGGTCTGATTTTAGGGGAAGAAGAAACACGGTATCTTCCGGTGGCACAGAAGGCGGAGCTGCGCAGACAGCTGTTCTACAGTGTGCGGAGGCTCGATGTCCTGCAGGAGCTGCTGGAAGATGCGGGAATTACCGAAATTATGGTAAACGGTTATCAGCATATCTTCGTGGAACGGAACGGCAGAATCGAGAGATACGGCAAAAGCTTTACCTCCGCAGAAAAGCTGGAGGATGTGATTCAGCAGATTGTAGGCCGGTGCAACCGCGTGGTGAATGAACAGAATCCGATTGTGGATGCACGGCTGGAAAATGGAGACCGCGTCAACGTTGTCATGAAACCGGTCGCATTAAACGGACCGATTCTGACCATCCGCCGCTTTCCGGAGCAGGCGGTGACGATGGAATTTCTGGTCTCCATCGGGAGTATTACAAAAGAGGCGGCAGAGTTTCTGCAGGCTCTCGTCCGGACCCGCTACAGCATGATGATCGGCGGGGCGACCGGATCTGGCAAAACGACATTTCTGAATGCGCTTTCCGCCTACATTCCAAAGGGCGAGCGCATCATAACCATCGAAGACAATGCAGAGCTGCAGATCCAGGGTGTGGAGAATCTGGTGCGGCTGGAAGCAAAAGAGGCAAATCTGGAATCAGGAACAGAAATTACGATCCGCGATCTGATCCGCGCAGCTTTGCGTATGCGGCCGAACCGCGTAATTATCGGCGAAGTGCGCGGAGCGGAAACGTTTGAATTATTATCCGCACTCAATACCGGGCATGCGGGATCTTTGAGCACGGCACATGCAAACAGCGTGAAAGATATGATCTCCCGTCTGGAAACGATGGTGCTGATGGGAGTGCAGCTCCCGTTGGAAGCAATCCGCCGCCAGATTGCATCGGGAATCGAAATTCTCGTGCATTTAGGACGCGGGGAGGATGGAAGCCGTCGGGTGGAGGAGATCGCAGAGATCACAGGGATGGAGGAGGACGAAATCAAAACGGTTTCTTTGTTTCGAAGAGAATATGGGAGAGGCCTGCAAAAGACAGGCGAACTGGTACACAGAGAAAAACTGGAGGGGAAAACAGGATGAGAATACGTGAGGGAAGCCAGGCAAAGACGGGCATGGCAGAGGAGAAGGAGACGAAGGGGATCGACTATCAGACCTGGGAATTTACCGGTCGGGAATATCTCGAAATAGCGGGAATCAGTCTTGGGATTGCCGCCGCTGTGAACCTGCTCTGTTACCGGGCGTGGTGGGCATGCATTGCTGTGGTTCCGGTTGGAATCGTATGTTTTCACACGTATCGGAAAAACCGGATTCAGAGACGGAAAGAGGAGCTGTACGACAGCTTCCGGGATCTGATTGCGTGGATGCACACGGCACTGCGTTCCGGCTATTCCATGGAAAATGCAGTGCTGGAGGCGGCAGGACAGCTGGAACAGTCGCTGGGAAAAGAAAACATTCTGGTACAGGAACTGCGCCGGATGCGTCATAAAATGATGATTTCCGTGCCGGTGGAACAACTGTTTCAGGATCTTGCGGTGCGAAGCCGCATTGACGATATTGCGACGTTTGCAAGTGTACTGGTGATTGCGAAGCGGACAGGAGGAAATGTCTGCGAGATCTTTCAGAATACGTGGGATATTTTCTGTACGAGAATTGACACGATGCGGGAAATCCGTGCGGGCGTTTCTTCCCGGCGGTTCGAGCAGAATATTATGAGTGTTGTGCCGTTTGGAATTCTGGGATATGTACAGCTTTCCTTTCCGGAATTCTTAAGTGTGATGTATGGGAATGTAATCGGGGTTTTCTTCATGAGCGGATGCCTTGCCGTGTATCTGGCGGCATGGGTGCTTGGAAAGAAGATTCTGGACATTGAATTTTAAGAAGCAATTGAAGTTTAAAAAGTAAGACTGCGAATCATAACGATTCGTCCGCAAAAAAGGGGAGGAATCAAATGTTGTGGATTTGTCTGACCGCATGGGCGGGGCTGTTCATCTGGTATTTCCGGATGAGAAAAAAGGCGGAAGATCACAAATTGGTGAGACGGATTTTCTGCCTTGCAGCGACAGGGTTTATAGCGGGCACTGCACTCTGCCTTCCGATCGGAGTGCGAAAAGTTTCAGGAGATGAAAAAGCGGAACTTCAACTGGAACGGGGTGCCTTAGGCAGCCAACCGACAGAGGAAAAACTTGAGGTTTCTGTTGGAAATCAGAAACCGGAAAGAATTACACTGTCTGTACCTGCAAGAGCTTACAGCGCAGAAGAGATAGAAGAGGCGTTCAGTGCGGCGATAGAGGCGCTGGATGAAATCATCTTAGGTGAGAATCTGTCTTTTCATACGGTAAACAGAAACATGGATCTGGTTACGGAAATACCGGGAAGCCCGGTGGCGCTTAGCTGGGAAACAGACAGGCCGTTGTTGATTGACAGCCGGGGTTTGCTGTCAGACGAGATTCCCGAAGAAGGAGTGGAGGTTACGCTGAAAGCGGAACTGGAACTTCAGGAGGAAACAACAGAATATATACGGAAGGTTCAGGTCTATCCACCGGAGATAAAAGGGCGGGATGCGGTTCTTAGGGCACTGAAAAAAGCAGTGGAAAAAGAAAACGAAGCGCATCCCGAAGAAACAGCCTATTATCTGCCGGAGACACTGAACGGAGAAACTGTAACATGGTCAAAAGTGCCGGATCTGACAGGTCTGGAACTTATGGCACTTGCCGCGGCGGCAGGAGCAGTCTGCTGGGCGGCAAAAGGAAGGGAACAAGAAAAAGCAAGGCAGAAAAGAGAAGAACAGATGCTGCGGGATTACCCCGAAATTGTCAGCAAAATGGTTCTTCTTCTGGGTGCCGGGCTTGGGATGCGGAAAGTACTCGAGCGGATTGCAGTGGATTACCGGAAAAATCTGGCGCTTGGCGGGCAGAAACGTTTTGCCTATGAAGAGATTGTATTTACCTGCCAGGAGATGGAAAACGGTGTTTCCGAGCAGGAAGCGTACCAGCGCATGGGAATGCGTATGGGAACCGGAGCGTATCGTTCCCTTGCTGTTCTGCTGACGCAGAATCTGAAAAAAGGCAGTAAAGGACTGCTGGAATTATTGAAACAGGAATCGCAGGAGGCCTTTGAGGAGAGAAGAAGGCAGGCGAAAACAACAGGAGAAAAGGCATCGACAAAGCTTCTTCTTCCGATGGGCATGATGCTTGCGGTTGTATTGGTCATACTCACGGTTCCGGCATTTTTGTCCTTTTATGCATAGGGGATGTTTTTATCCCCACAACAGCTGGTAAAGAGAGGGAGGTGGGAATTATGAAGCTGATATCGGAGTTCTGGAAAGAGGAAGATGCGGTGGGTGTTGTGGAAGTGATTCTGATTCTCGTTGTGCTGATCGGACTCGTACTAATCTTTAAAAAGCAGCTTGTGAGTCTGGTCAACAGTCTGATGGAGAAGGTCACAAACCAGAGCAACACCGTATAAACGGGAAAATGTCCAATACGGAACTCCAAAGAAAAATTTAGAAGCCGGTACGGACCTATATGTCATTTGCATATCTGTGTCTCGGTATATCCTTTATCCGATCCACGGCATCTAAAGTTCGAAAAAGTAAAAGTAAAGTGGAAGGAGCTGTATCCCATGAGGGAAACAGAAAGACAGAAAAGATGGGCAGCCGGAAGCATAACAGCATATTTGTGTCTCGTTCTGATACTGATGCTTTCCCTGATTTCCGGGACAATTGCGTCGGTGCGAAATGCCCATGCACGGGTGATGACGGCCTGCGCAATGGAACAGGGACTGTATTCTCTGTTTGCCGGGTATGACAGAACACTGCTGGGACAGTACGAGCTGTTTTTTTATAACGGCGGGGATAAGAGCGGTGTCTGGAAACCTGAAACCATGAGCAGAAAAGTCGCAGAAACTGCGGGAGAAGTTCTGTCCCCCACTGCATCGGGGATGGGAATTCTATCAGGCAGTTTATCTGGCGGACAGGTTACAGAAGTTTATCTCGGCGGCTATCGTCTTGCGACAGACGAGGAGGGAAGTGCTTTCTCCCGTCAGATCTGTGAGGCAATGAAAGCCAGCCTTGGAACTTATGGAATACAGCAGCTTTCCCAGAAATTAAGAGGAGAACAGGAAACCGTGAAACGTCAGGAGGACGGACAGAGCGGTTACGAGGAAGAGGAGGTTTTAAAACAGTATGAAGAATCCAAACAGCCAGAAGAGGGAACAGAAAAAACAGAAGGTGAAGGAGAATCTGGAAACGGCACGCCTTCGGAACCGGATCAGAAGCAGCCGGTACCGGAAGATTTTGTGAATCCGATTGAGGTCATTCAAAAAGTAATGAAAATGGGAATTTTAGGACTGGTCCTCCCGGAAGGGCAGGCACTGTCGCAGGGGGAAACGGATGTATCGTTTCTTGCATCAAAACGGGAGCTGCAGAGCGGGTTTGGCATGGCAGAGTGTGGAAAAAAACTGAGCTTTGTGGATAAGATGCTTTCGTCCGAATATATTCTGTGGAAATTTCCGTGCTATACCAGCAAGGAGAAGAAGGAAGGGCTGCAGTGCCAGGTGGAATATGTGCTCTGCGGAAAAAACAGTGACCAGGATAATCTGGCGGGAACCGTGAACCGTCTGCTGGCGCTGCGGGAGGCGGCAAATCTGGTGTATCTGGCGAAAGATGCGCAGAAGCAGGGCGAGATGGAAGCAATGGCGGGGGTAATTGCCGCGTCATTTGGAGTTCCGGCGGCGATGCCGGTTGTGAAAATGGCACTTGCCGTGTGCTGGGCATTTGCAGAAAGCATTCTGGATCTGCGGGAACTGCTGGATGGTGGAAAAGTAGCACTGTTCAAAACGGCAGAATCGTGGCAGCTTTCTCTGGAACAGCTTCCGAAACTGCTGGAAACAGGGGATCAGAGCAGAAAAAATGCACCGGGCGGCATGGAGTATTCCGATTATCTGCGGCTGCTTTTGATGCAGAAATCGGGAAAAGCGGTAACGTTTGGAGCGATGGATCTGGTGGAATACAATATGCGGACAGAACAGCAGCAGCCGGGTTTCCGACTGGATTGCTGTGTCGATGAACTGGAAGCCGGTTTTACGGCGGTAATTGGGAAACGAGAGTATGAGATTACGAGAAATTATGGATATGAGATGCAGGGAGCAGCCTGAAAAATGGGATGACTCCGGCAGGGATACAAAAGGGTGTTCTTCTGAACGGCACATTTATTTCTGGAACCTTATCAAAAAACTTATCCACTCTTCCGGGAATTTTTATAAATCCGGATCAGGAGAGCAGCCTTTTGTAAAACGAAAATGGAACAGGGCAAGCCTGACGGTGGAAGCTTCACTGGCACTTCCTGTTTTTCTGATCGCGGTTCTTGTGTTATTAAAAATCGTGGATCTTTACCGGCTGCATGGAATGCTGACGGTATCTCTGCAGGAGTCCGCGCGGTATCTTTCCGTCTGTGCCTACGCGGTGGATGAGACGGGAAAAGAAACGTATGAAATACCGGAAACGGCCGCGTGCATTGCTTATGCAGAAGCAAAGATTCCAAAAGAAATCCGCGAAAATGGAATGGTGACACTGGCAGGAAGCTGTGTGAAAAATGGATGGCTGGAACTGAAAGCGATTTACTGGCCGAAAATGGGAAACCGCCTCGTTCCGGTGCAGAACCGGGGAATTGCAGCGTGTGCGAAAGTGCATCTGTTCTGCGGAAAGACAGAAGAGGAGGCGGATGAAGAAGAGGGCGAAGCAAAACAGATGGTGTGGGTGACTGAGAACGGCAGTGTGTATCATACTGATTCGTCGTGCAGTCATATCAATCTTTCGATCCAGGTTTCCTCACCGGGTGCGCTTGCGTGGAAACGGAATCAGGATGGAGAAAAATATAAGGAATGCGAACAGTGCGTGGGAAATGGCGCTGCGGGTGCGGAAGTTTACTATACGAAATACGGAAACCGGTATCATAACAGTCTTTCCTGCAAAGGGCTGAAACGTAAAGTAAAACTTGTAGCACTGGAACAGACGGATGGACTGCCGCAGTGCTCGAAATGCGCGAAAAAGGCGGCGTAAGAAAGCCGGATATGAGCAGAGCAGGTGTCTTCTTTCCGGGTGAGACCGGAAAGAAGGACGGTAAACAGAAACTCGGGTTTGCGGAAAGGAGGCCGCGGCTGTGTATCAGGAAGAAGTAAAGAGTGCAATTATATTGCTGTATCTGGGGATTCTTGCCGGAATGGATGTGAGGAAACGGCAGATCAGCCTTGTCCTGACCGGTGTTTTATTCCTTGCAGGCATTGGATGGCAGATTCTGGTGGAACAGACATCGTGGCTGGAATGGCTGCTGTCCCTGCTGCCGGGAGCGGGATTTCTGACGCTCAGTTATATATCACGGGAACAGGTGGGATACGGGGACGGCCTTCTGCTTCTGACGGTTGGAATCTGGCTGGGATTTGGGCAGACGTTCGGCGTTCTGACGCTGGGACTCATTCTCTGTTCGGTACTCTGCGGAGTTCTTCTGATGCGGAAGAAAATACGGAAACAGGATTCTATACCGCTGGTGCCGTTTCTGCTGCTTGGATTTGTGGGGAGGTGCGGAATGCTTTGAAAGTGAAAATGAGAAAAGCAAGTATTACGGTAGAGGCAGTTCTGGTCGTGCCGCTTGTTCTGATGGTGATTGTTCTTCTGCTGTCGCTGACATTTTTTGTGCACGCACGGAGCTGGTATACATTTGCGGCATATGAAAGCACAATGCTTGCCGCCAGTGAAGGCCGCCTGTCTGTGGAAAAAGGAGAGGCAGCCGCCCAAAGCCGGATGGAATGGTGGATTTCCCAGATACCGCTTCCGGCTGAATCGGTGACCGTACAGACGGTGTGCAGAGAAAAAGAGATTCAGATAAAAGCAGAAGGAAACATTCTGCCAATCTGGAGCCGGAACGCGTGGGAATATTCGGTTTTGAGTGAAAGCAGGAGAAACAATCCGGTGAAAACGATCCGGAAGATACGGGCAGTAAAACAGATCTGGAACCAGAAGTAAGGACGGAAGCGGAGAAATGCAGATTGATTATAAAAGAGATTTGAATCATACATATGTTATTTTACAGGAGGAAAAAGAGCCGGACACGGCGTCGTATCAGATCCGTATGCTGCTGACAAACGCAATCCCAGGGCTTTTGGACTGCAAAATCGGGAAAATGGATGATAAAACATTGTTTTACTATGAGGTGACATCAAGGCAGTCACTTCAGAGTGTGTTTGAACAGCGCTCGATTGGGGCGGAGGCGCTGCGGAAACTGTTTGAACAGCTGATGGATCTTCTCGAAGAACTGGGGCAGTACCTGCTTGCACCGGACGGCCTCGTTCTGCAGCCGGAGCTGGTTTTTGCAGATGCAAATCTGGAGAACTTTTCCTTCTGTTATCTGCCGGGAAAGCAGGGACACACAGGCTGTTTTCAGAAGCAGATCCGGGAGCTGATGGAATATCTGCTGCCGAAGCTGGATCACCAGGAGCAGGATGCGGTGGTACTCGGGTATGGACTGTATCGGGAGATTTCGGCGGAGATCTTTTCGGTTGAGATGATTCAGGCACTCTTATATCAGACAGGGAAAGAGAAGAAAGAAACGACGGAGCAGGAGGGAAAAGAGCGTCCCAGGGAAGAAAATCCGCCTGTACAGATGGAGGAAACACTTTGGGAAGAACAAGAAGCGGAATCGGCGGAAAATTTTTTTGTGGAAGCGGAGGAAGAAAAGGATGAGGGACGCTGGAAAAATATTGTGGAAGCAGTGATCTGCATCGGATTTCTGGGAGGTGTGCTGGCACTGCGGTGGACACAGGCCGAAACTGTTTGGTATCTGGTGCTGGGAGGAGCGGCGGCTGTTGTGGGAATTGTAAGTCTGGCATTGGAACTTGTCAGTCGATGGAAAAAGCGGCAGTCGGGAACAGAAACAGGAAGCTATGGGAAGGCCGCAGGAATCCGGAAACAAGGAGAAACAGGAGATGTATTTTCGGAATATCAGAATCGGAAGGGCTTAAAACAGAAAGATGGAACATGGAATCCGCAAAGCGATACAGAACAGCAGGGATGGAGAAGGGATTCCTCAGTCGAAAAAGAGAAAACATGGGAAAAGAATGAAGAACAGGAAAACAGAAAGATGCACAGCCTGATGGAATTGGAGGGGCATGAAGAGGAGCTGTTTGGAAAAACGGAACTGCTGACCAGCCCGGAGGATGAGGGAAGGGCATATCTGGTTCCGATAGATCCGATTGATCTTCCGCTGATTCCGATTGAACGCGGAAGCACATTGATTGGAAAACTGTCAGCGGCGGCAGATGTAATTCTGCCATACCGTACGGTAAGCCGCCTTCACGCAAAGCTGGTCAGTACAGAAGAGGGAGATTATCTGCTGGATCTGAATTCGCGGAACGGAACAACGGTGAATGGCGTTCCATTGATGGGCGAGACAAAAAAGAAGCTGGAGGATGGAGACGATATCTCATTTGCCGGGAAGAAATACCGGTATAAGGCGGGAGAGAAAAACAGAAATTAGAGAAAAATGACGCATTACACTTTTTCGATTTGGAGAAAGCGCTGGATGCGTTATTTTTAATATGGCAGAATGATCAAAGAAAAAAGTTATGCGAATGAAACAAAAATATTACAGAAAAGAAAATTATGCATAAAATTAAAAAAAGAAATAATGTAAAAAATAATGTCATAAAACGTCGAAAGCCGTCGTGAAGCGTCAATAATTGTCGAAAAACGTTTATCAAAAAAGAAAAAAATTTGACGATTTCTTGCATTTACAAGTGAATTAAATTATAATAAAAAAATAGCACAGATAAGGAAATGATGTAATGGAAGAACAAAGGAAAAACAGTTACGATCCGAACGAAGATATCGTGGACCGTATGTGGAAGAGGTCAAAAAACAGCATCAATCTGGTCATCGTCGTATGCAATATTCTGGTATTCCTTGCAGTCACACTGACCGGAGGGACAGAGAGCTCCAGACATATGATGGACTGCGGTGCGGCGTATGCGCCGCTGATTGAGAGCGGAGAATACTATCGCCTGTTTACGAGTATGTTTCTTCACTTTGGCATCCAGCATCTGATCAACAACATGCTGCTTCTTTTGTTCCTTGGGGATTACCTGGAACGCGCAGTTGGAAAGATCCGTTATCTGGTCATCTATCTGGGTGGCGGACTTGTCGGAAATCTGTGCTCGTATCTGCATGAACTGTTCCTGATGAAAACAGGGGAAGCACCGGCAGTTTCCGCCGGCGCTTCGGGAGCGATTTTTTCTGCAGTCGGAGCGATGCTTGTTCTTCTGGCATTTCGGAAAGGAAGGCTGGAGGATCTCACCTTCCGGCGGATGGCCGTCATGGCTGTCCTTTCGTTGCTGGTCGGATTCCAGTCTTCAAATGTGGACAACTTCGTACACATCGGCGGTTTTCTGGCAGGTGCAGTCCTGATGGCGGTTCTCTATCCGGGAATGGCAAGGATCAGGAAAAGGGGAAAACGACCGTAAAGGTGCTTCCTTCCCCGGGAACGGAAGAAACGGAAATCGTGCCGTCGTGTGCGGTTACAATTTCCTTGCAGATGGCAAGTCCAAGGCCGGTTCCGTTTTTCTTATGTGTGACAAAAAGGTCAAAGAGAGTCGGCAGATCCTCGGCGGGGATTCCGCAGCCAGTGTCCTGCACACGGATGGTCAGAAAGTCACCGTCGAAACAGAGAGAGATTTTGATCGTTCCGCCGGAAGGCATTGCTTCCGCCGCATTTCGGATCAGGTTCAGAAAAAGCTGACGAAATTGCGTGGTATCAAGGGCAAAGCGCGGAATGGCAGATTCCTTGACAAGTTCAATGGAAACCTGTTGTTTTTCGAGGAGAACGCCGGTATCGGCACAGAGATTCTGGAGCAGAAGATAAGGATTCACGTAAGCGCGTACCGCCCGATATGAATGATTATAGCAGGAGAGCTCATCGAGCAGGGAGTTCAGAAAAGCCATATTTTCCTGGATTTTCTGAAAATAGAGATCGTTGGAAAGCTCCGGATGCGCTAAAAGAAGAAGCTGATGAAAGCTGTGGATAACCGCAACAGGATTTCGAACCTCATGTGAAATCCGGGAAATCATAGCGTGACATTCTTCCGATAAGCCCTGTGAATTGGTTGTTGGTTCTTTTGACATAGCCGTATCCTCCTTATGATGCGTAGGTAATGATTTTTGATTAGGCAAAAGTTTAGCATTGAAAAGGGGGAGCGCGCAACAAAAAGCGTTCTGCATTATTTGACATTTTTCGACAAATAGTGAGAAAATAGAGTTGTTCGGAACCGTGCAGAACGGGATTCGGAACAACAGAAGAATTAAAAAAAGTAAAGGAGAAAAAGATCATGGATTGTATTTTTTGTAAATTAGCAAACGGAGAAATTCCAACCGCGACATTGTATGAGGACGATGAGTTCCGTGTCATTCTGGATCAGGGACCGGCAACGAAAGGACATGCGCTGATTCTTCCAAAACAGCATTTTGCAAACATTTATGAAATTCCGGATGAAACCGCAGCGAAAGCAATGATTCTCGGCAAAAAAATGGCAATAGCCATGACGAAAGCGCTTCATTCCGATGGCTTCAATCTGGTACAGAACAATGGTGAGGCAGCAGGACAGACGGTATTCCACTTCCATATGCATCTGATTCCAAGATATGAAGGTGACAATGCCGGTATTGCTGCATGGAAGCAGGGAACTCTCGAGGATGCGGTAAAAGAGCAGATCATTGAGAGCGTGACGGCAGAGCTGAAGGCCTGAGAAAAGGCTGGCAGCAGCCAGAAAAAGAATCAATGACAGACGAACAGGGGCGGAGAACAATGGACAAAAATAACTTTTCAGAAATATATAAAAAGTATGTAATGACAGCCTATTCAGCCGCAATGCAGGTGGTACACAATGAAGCCGATGCGGATGATATCGCACAGGAAACGATGGTGAAACTGTACCTGAATATTGATGCGCTGGATGAAGACAGAGTAGAAGGCTGGGTCCGTGTCGCTGCAAAGAATCTGGGAATTGATTATCAAAGAAAAGCACAACGTTTTGACTGGAACGAACTGGATGAGGATCTTCGGGCGGAAGAGATGGAACTTCCGACGCTTGCAGAGGAAGAAAAGCAGGAGAGAAATCATTTTTTTCGGGAAGTGATGGATGCACTGAAAGATCATGATGAATCGGGTTATTATATTACGCGTGAAATCAAGGTGCATGAGCGTTCGGAAAAGGAAGTAGCATCCGAAATGGGTATCACCATAGGAAATCTTCGGGTGAAAATGACCCGGACGAAAAAATGGCTTTGCCAGCACTTTGCTGACAAAGCCAGAGAAAGGGGATTTCTGTAGTTACTATTTGCGTTCGCATTCCTGGATCAGGGAAAGAATGCGGCCGATGGAATCGGTGTGGCTGCTCTTCTTCATCGCATTGATGTAGGTCTGACGGTTTTCGTAAACCTCACGGATTGCGGACTGAAGAGTCTGCGCATTCACGGATTCTTCTTCCAGAACTTTACTGTAACCCTGACGCTCAAAGGAACGCGCATTTAAAATCTGGTCTCCGCGGCTGGCATTGGCAGAAAGCGGAATCAGAATGTTTGGTTTTGCCAGAGCACTGATTTCGCAGATCGCATTTGCGCCGGCGCGGGAGATGATCAGATCTGCTGCGGCGAAGAGATCCGGGAGCTCATCTTTGATGTACTCGAACTGAACGTAACCTTCGGTACCATTTAAGGATGCATCCAGTTTATCTTTACCGCAGAGATGAATCACCTGGAAATCTTTCAGAAGTTCTGGTAAAATAGAACGGACCGCATGATTGACAGCGACGGAACCGAGGCTTCCTCCGATGACGAGAATAACCGGTTTTGCGGCATTGAATCCGCAGAACTTCAGGCCTTCCCGTGCATCGCCGGACAGCAGTTCCTGGCGGATTGGCGTTCCGGTCAGAACGGCTTTGTTTTCCGGGAGACATTTAACGGTTTCCGGGAAATTACAGCAGACCTTTGCAGCGGACGGAATACACAGCTTATTTGCCAGGCCAGGCGTCATATCCGATTCATGGATGAGCGCCGGGACTTTACATGCTTTGGCGGCAAGGACAACCGGTACCGAAACGAAGCCGCCTTTGGAGAAGACAACGTTTGGTTTCAGCTTTTTGAGCAGTTTTTTTGCTTCAAAGTAGCCTTTTACGACGCGGAATGGATCGGAAAAGTTTTTCGGATCGAAGTAGCGGCGCAGCTTTCCGGATGAAATTCCGTAATACGGAATGCCGAGATCTTCGATCAGCTTGCGCTCCATACCGTCGTAGGAACCGATATAAGAGATTTTATAACCTGCTTCCTTTAATTTTGGAATCAGGGCAATATTCGGGGTAACATGGCCGGCGGTACCTCCGCCTGTCAGAACAATATGCTTCATGAGAATTCCTCCCTGGAATTTGATAATATCATTTGGCTTTTATTATCCCCTCAAGAAGAAAAAAAGTCAAGAGCGGTTACAACATGGAAAATGCCGAGGAACGGAAGAAGATGAAAAAGATAGAAAAAGAAGAACAGCTGAAAAAGAAACTGGAGCAGACGACGGAAGAGAAAATGGCTGCGGATTCGAAAACGGTGGAAGGGGAATCGGCAGTTGTAAAGGCAGAGGAAGGAAACACAGCAACAGAACAGGAGCCGGAGGCTGCGCCTGCGCTTTCAGAGGAAGAATTGAACGCAATGTACGAGCGCTTCCAGCAGCGACTCCAGAAGGAAGGACTCGCGGACGCGGAAGGCAACCCGACAGAAAAAACACTGGAGATCCGCCGCCAGATCGTGGAGAAAAAGGCAGAACGCGAGAAGCAGGCGGAGAGACAGAAGAAGATTGTGAAGAGAGCGAAAACAACAAAACACTGGGTACGGACGGCAAAGGCGGCTGGTGTTGTGTTGGTTGTGGGAGCGTGCGTTTTTGGGGCCAGTATGACGAGCGAGGCAAATCGGATTCGACTGGTGGAGACGATTAATGGGGTTCGAAATACTGGTGATGTGGCGAAGATGAATAATGGTGAAGATAGAGAACCGTCAGGTGAAAGTATTGATGAAGCGGCGCGAAAAATAGAGGATACTTTGCATATTGCAGTTCCAGAATTTTATTATATTCCAGCGGGAATGAAATATAATGATTTTGTGATGATTACAGAAGCACAAATAGCGTGGTTAGAATATGATTATAATGGACATATCATTTATTTACAATTTGCGGCAAATGAAAAAGATTTATCACAAGGCAGTTGGAAGGATAAAGAAAAAGTTCAAATAAAAACGCTTGATGAAGTAATAGAAGTTGAGATGGGAACAATTTCCGAAAATAAAGAAGAAAATTATTATGCACAATGGAAATATAAAGATGCGTATTATGAATTAAGCGGTCAAATAGAAAGAGAAGAACTAATAAAAATTTTAAATGAAATGCAGTATAATTTGTAATTATTTTGATGTGATTACGTATATTAAATGTAGATGAGGACGAGGGGAAAGAGGAAGTATGAAAAAGGTTATAAATTTGAAAAACTTACTTTTTTGTGCAATGCTCGTTTTGACTCTGTCTATCAATATTGTGAGTGTACAAGCCGATGCCTTGGATTATTTGGGAAATACCATTGACGGTTCTATATTGACAAATGAAATGGAATCTGAGGGAATCTACCAGAGTGTAGCGCGAAGTACATATTTACATCAAGGAATTGTAAGGATTACAAATAACGGAAATGGATACGTTGGAATTGCCGGAGCAACCCAATGTAATGTCAGTTGCAATACAGTAAAATTAAATGTATATTTAGAGCGTTCAAGCGGTGATGGCAATTTTTACAGTTACCAGAAATGGACTAATGTCGATTATAATACTAACTCTTTATATTTTGGAAAAGAAGTTAAAGTAGAAAAAGGTTACTATTATCGTTTAAGAGGATATCATTCTTGTACGAAAAACGGTGTTACTGAAAATGGTGGAAGCGTAACAGATGGCATCTATATCGGCTAAAGAAGAAGGTTAAGGATTTTATAAAAATTCAAACTAAAACGGATAATAATTATAATTTATGTAAACACAAGAGAGTAGGTGTAAACAAACGGAAACAGTTTTTAACCCAGTAATTTACACACTCCCTCATCCCCTTTCGGGGCCAGTCCCCTATAGAAACCTTATAACAATGAATATATTAAGACGAAAACGCAGATCTTTCAGGATTTTCAACGCGTCGAAATTCCTTTTTCCAACCACAACACAGATCTGAGTCATCATGTGTTACTATGTTCAGCGTGTGAGTGATCATACGGAACATCGGCTGGCCCCGATAAGTGAGGCATCGGTATTACTGCAGGAATACCGGTGCCTCTTTTCTGTACGCTTCTACAAGCCGATGCCCATAACTGAACAAAAATATCAAGATTGTTGTGCAATCTGCTTTAAAATTCCGTTGGAATCCGCCAGATATTATGCTATAATAATCAAAAAAGAGAGAATAAGCATAAAATACAAAAGAAATTTCAGACTATTTTCGCGGACAACGCGTCAAAGACCATGCTGGCATGAGAACTTGACGACTGCTGGCCGCGATAACGGGCCAAACGCATAACGCGTGTTTTGACCCGTAGTGACAACATTTTGTCCCCGAACAAAACGGGAGAACAGGAGGCATCTTATGCGTCTTACATTTCTTGGAGCAACACATGAAGTGACGGGCAGTTGTTATTATCTGGAGGCTGCCGGAAAGAAGTTTTTAGTGGACTGCGGTATGGAGCAGGGACCGAATATTTATGAAAACAAGCCGATTCCGGTCCCGGCATCCCAGCTTGATTTTGTATTGATCACGCACGCGCACATCGATCACACCGGAAATCTGCCGCTGCTGTATGCGCACGGCTTCCGTGGCCCAATCTATATGACTCCGGCGACGGTAGCGCTTTCGGACATCATGCTCCGCGACAGCGCACACATTCAGCTTGCCGAGGCCGAGTGGCGGAACCGCAAGAACCGCCGGGCGGGAAAAGAAGATTACGTTACGCCATATACGATGGAGGACGCCCTCGGCGTGATCCGTCTGCTGGAAGGCATTCCGTATCATCAGCGTGTGACACTATCGGACGGCATCCAGATCCGTTTCCTCGATGCCGGTCATCTGCTCGGCTCCGCATCCATTGAGCTGTGGCTGACAGAGGACGGTGTGACGAAAAAACTGCTCTTCTCCGGCGATATCGGAAATATCCATCAGCCGCTGATCAACGACCCGGAGTACCCGGAGAGCGCTGATTACGTGATTATGGAATCCACCTACGGTGACCGGAGCCACGGTCCGAAACCGGATTATGTACCGGAGCTGGCAAAAATCATTCAGGAAACGCTCGACCGCGGCGGCAACCTCGTGATCCCGTCGTTTGCTGTTGGAAGAACGCAGGAGATGCTGTACTTTATTCGTGAAATTAAGGCAGAACATCTGGTTCACGGCCACGGCGAATTCCCGGTTTACGTGGACAGTCCGCTTGCCGTTGAGGCAACCAATATTTTCCGCGATCATCAGAAAGAGTGCTACGATTCCGATGCAGCTGCGCTCCTTGCGCAGGGCATTAATCCGATTCTGTTTCCGGGCTTAAAGCTCTCGATTACATCCGATGAGTCGAAAGCCATCAACTTCAACGAAACCCCGAAGGTCATCATATCCGCGAGCGGCATGTGCGATGCAGGACGAATCAAGCATCATCTGAAGCACAACCTCTGGCGGCAGGAGAGTACGGTTCTCTTCGTCGGCTATCAGGCCGTCGGTACACTGGGACGGGCGCTGATCGGAGGCGCGAAGGAAGTGAAACTGTTCCAGGAAGAGGTTCATGTGAACGCGCACATCATCCAGTTCCCGGGCATGAGCGGCCACGCAGATCAGGAAGGACTGCTCAAATGGGCGGGCAGTCTGCAGGCAAAACCGGACCGCGTTTTCGTAACGCACGGCGAAGATAAAGTGACGGAAATTTTTGCAGAAAAACTGTGGGACGAATTCCGCTACCCGGCGATGGCTCCGTTCTCCGGCACGGTATTTGACCTGAAAGAAAATGAATTCATCGAAAAAACCGTCGGCATTCCGATCCAGAAGGAAACAACGGCAAACGCTGGAACACTGCGCACGAGAAGTAGCGGAAATGCCGTCTTCGATCGTCTCGTTGCGGCTGGTCAGCGGCTGCTCACCGTCATTACAAGAAACAAAGGCGGTGCTAACAAAGACCTTTCGAAATTTGCCGATCAGATCAACAGTCTCTGCGACAAATGGGACAGATAAAGCAGTCCGGTGGCTGGAAGAAAGACTGTGCTATTAATATAGAAGAAAAACCGGAAGAAAGCAGGCGGCAGGGAAGCTGTGCTGCATCAGAAAAGAAAAAACAGAAGTGGATAAATTACAAACTCCCCGGGGTGAGCATTCCCCGGGGAGGTATTATAATAAAAAAGAGCAAGCGTAAAAAAAGTTATTTCTGGATAGCCTGTTCCAGTGCTTTTGCAAGCTGGTCTGGACATGATGTTCCGCGTCCGTTGCAGTCGATGCCTTTCATGCGGGAGATGGCTTCGTTTACGTCCATGCCCTCAACGAGTCTTGCAACACCCTGTGTGTTTCCGTTGCATCCGCCTACGAACTGTACGTTGTGTACTTTACCGTTTTCTACCTCAAACAGAATTTTTCTGGAACAGGTACCTTTTGTTGTATATTCCATCGATAAGATCCTCCTTTGTGAATAAAAAATTAGAACATTATCGTGAACTTCAGCCACGATAATTCTTCGGTTCCTGCTATTATACCATAGATTACGAAAACAGCAAAGAAAAAAGATACCACAGATCCAAAATTTATTGTATACTGTAACAGGAATTACAAAGAAACCAGAAGGAAAAGAAAATGGACTCCCGGAGTTTTCCGTTCTTACTTTAGCGGCTGACCGCTGACAAAAATGATTTCATAAAAGCAAGAACAGAAAGAATCGGAGAGTACATGTAAAGTTATTGGAGGATATCATAAACATGAAGTTAATTGGAATTATCGGTGCAATGGAAGTTGAAGTTGCAAGCTTAAAGGAAATGATGACGGATGTTACAATCCGCACGAAAGCATCCATGGAGTTCAACCACGGTTACCTGAACGGAAAAGAAGTGGTTGTTGTGCGCAGCGGAATCGGTAAAGTAAATGCCGGTATCTGCACCCAGATTCTTGTAGATGATTACGGCGTGGACTGTGTCATCAACACCGGAATTGCAGGCTCCCTGCGGAATGAAATTAACATCGGCGATATCGTCATCTCGACCGATGCTGTTCAGCACGACATGGATGTGCGCATCTTCGGATACCCGCTCGGCGAGATTCCGCAGATGGGCGTTTTGAGCTTCCCGGCAGACGAGCACCTCGCAGAGGTGGCAGAGGAAGTCTGCAAGGAAGTCAATCCGGAAATCCAGGTATTCCGCGGACGCGTGGTCAGCGGTGACCAGTTTATTTCCAGCAAAGAAGTGAAAAACCATCTGATCGAGGAATTCAACGGTTCCTGCGCCGAGATGGAGGGCGCTGCGATTGCGCAGGGCGCTTATCTGAACAAGATTCCATACGTCGTACTCCGCGCCATCTCCGACAAAGCAGACGACAGCGCAACAATGGACTACCCGACCTTTGAGAGCGAGGCAGCCCGCCACTGTGTCAACCTGCTGCAGGAAATGGTAAAACGCCTGTAATCTAAAAAAAGCAAGAAGAAAAAATCGACAAACGGGCAGGCGAAAACCAGCGAAACCACGCGAACCGGCACGAAAGCAGTCCCCTGAAGGAACGAAAAATAAAAATTCACGTGAAAAAGCACAGAATCACAAAGAATTTGACGAACGTTTTTTGTTTCCAAATTTTTCCGGCGGTGCTATACTGTGGCACATCGGAGGAGGAGACGTCCTTCTGTCCGATATGCCAGCGGAAGAATCCTGTGCGCGCAAATTCTGCCGCGGCATCCGCCGATGCACCGCAACGGAAGCACCGGCATATGATCATGACAGGCAAATTCAAAAATCATCAGGGGGAATAAGAATGCTGGAGTTTTGTGTGAGACAAAATGTGTTCTTATACGCAATGATAGCAGCAGGAATCGCCGGTGTGTGGTGCCTGTTCTGGAATAACCGTTTCTACACCCGGGCCATCCGCGATCTCGGAAGGCTGAAGGAACCAAAGTCGAAATGGACCAGGTCGGTGCTGGAAACGTGTCAGAGAAAAGCGCATCCCTTTTCGAATGCCGGGGCGTTTATGCGCAGCCAGATTGCACAGGGCAGGTCAGCGGGAATGGCAGTCCCGACGCTTCTGCGCGGAAGCCAGAATATGATCCTCACGGTTCTGGCGCTGTCGATTCTTTCGCTGTGGGCGATCTACCGATACCGTTATGGAGAGGCGGAGCTGATGCGCTACCTCGGAACGGGCACCGCGCTCGCCGGATGCCTTGTCTTTTTCCGGCTCTGTCTGGATTTCGGCGGAAAAGAGGAAATTCTGCTGAACGGCTGGACAGACTATCTGGAAAATGAGTTTGCAGCGACGAAACAGAGTGCGGTGCTGGAAACCGTACAGCAGACCGAACGGCAGCCGGTGCAGGCGGAAACCATGGCACAGGCAGGAACCGGAGCGGCGAAAGCAAAAGCGCAGACTGCGGGAAGCGAGTCCGCCAAAGAGAGGAATGAACTGTTCGCAGATCCGGAAAAAGAAGCGAGGATTTCGAAAGTCAGGGAGGGCATCCGCCAGACCGCCGCGGCCGAGAGCAGGTTTGCCGGAATGCTGACGCCAGAGGAAGAGAAGCTGATGAGGGAGATTATCAGCGAATACGTGTAAATACCAGGGGATCAGGCCGGGGAGCATGTCATATCGACATGACCATATTTCCGAATCGGCAGTCCGCAGGTATCTAAGATAAAAATATTTCAGGCAGTGCCGTCTTTCAAAACAGACAGGCGGCACTGCTTTCCCGGATAAAGCAGAATCATCATCTGCAAAAGGAGGAACCAACATGAGACTTGTAATTCTTGAGGCAGAGTCACTGGGAAAGGACATGGATCTGTCCGGCTTTTCCCGTTTTGGAGAAGTGACAGTATATGAAAAAACAACGGAGGAGGAATGCCCGGAGCGTGTGCGGGAGGCGGATATTGTCATCTGCAACAAGGTGCGCATGTGCAGCCGCACCCTGTCCGGCGCGGAGAACCTGAAACTGATCTGCGTCACCGCAACCGGCATCAACAACATCGATCTCGATTATGTGAAGCGCCACAACATCGCCGTGACGAACGTCGCCGGCTATTCCACCGTCAGCGTGGCCCAGCACACCTTTGCGATGTACTTCTATCTGGCAGAAAAACTCCGTTATTACGATGATTACGTAAAAAACGGCAGCTACGCCGCCAGCAGTCTTTTCACCTGCATGGACAGACCGTTCACCGAGCTGGAGGGCAAGACGTGGGGCATCATCGGCCTTGGCGCGATCGGCAGAAAAGTGGCTTCGATTGCACAGGCATTCGGCTGCCGTGTGATCTATTACTCCACCTCCGGTGCACACGACGATCCGGACTACGAGCGGGTCGATCTCTATCGTCTGCTGAAGGATTCTGATGTGGTTTCCATCCACGCCCCGTTAAACGAGGCGACCGAGAACCTGATGAATATCGAAACGTTTGCCAACATGAAGCGGAACGCAATTCTGATCAACGTCGGCCGCGGCTCGATCGTGAATGAGCGTGACCTCTGCTGTGCCCTGCGCGAGGGCCTGATCGCCGGAGCAGCGCTCGATGTACTTTCCAGCGAGCCGATCCGCAGTGACAGTCCGTTGCTGAAAATGGCGGACGATGACCGCCTGTACATTACGCCGCACATCGCCTGGGCATCGAAGGAAGCCCGCACGCGCCTGATCGGACTGGTGCAGAAAAATATTGCTTCGTACCTGGAAGGCGGCATGGAAAACCGCGTGGTATAAAAGGGGTACAAAGCCAGGGACAAAATACATAAAAAGAGCCGGACATCCGACGGAACCGCAGAGGGGACTGTAAGAACAGCCGCTCCCAAGTTCCGCCGGATGCCCGGCTTTTGCATTTGCTTTATTCGCTGCAAAAACGAGAGAACATTATTCCTCTGTAATCTGAATTTCCAGATAATCAAACTCCAGAGATTCAATAAAATTATCCTGTGTGAACCGCGTTTTCGATCTCCGTTTAAACTCCGAAATATTCGTATCGAGCCAGATCGGCTTCGCCAGATTCCAGGCATCACAGATTTCATCGAGCGCACGGAAGACCTTGTGCGTTCTGGTATCCTCATCGTCGATGCAGACGGTAAGATCCTGAAGAATATGATTGTTTTCCACTAATTTTCCCCACATCTGAAACATATTAAAAATCCTCCTGAAAAGTACAAAGTGAACAGTGCATTTGGAACGACCGTGTTAATCGCTGGTAACGGTATGCAGTTCTTTAAAATCCTTCGGCGAGATCCCGTACTCTTTTTTAAAGGCGCGGTAAAAACTCGAATAGTCGTGAAATCCGAACAGCAGATACACCTTCGTGACCGGTACATCGCCGAGCAGCGCTTCACGGCACCTTGCCAGCCGCTTTTTGGAAATGTACTGGTGGATCGATATGCCGATTTCATCCTTGAAAACGTGTGCAATGTGATATTTGCTCACAAAAAGTTCCGCCGCCAGCCGTTCGAGCGACAGATCCTCGGACAGGTGCTCATCAATATAGAAACAGAGCTGTTCATACAGCGAGAGCTGTGCTTTCCGGGTGAGCGGGTGATGCTGCTCATACACCGTTCGGTTGATCTGCATCAGCAGGTCGCTGACGTAGAGAAAAATCTGCGTCTCTTTTCCAAAATGATCGGACCGCATTTCTTCGATCAGGCGGATGGTGCGGTACTGGATCGTGTTGAACTCGACGGAATCGAGCGGGAACAGATATTTCTGATTTTCGGCAGCGTATTCCATCAGGTAAACGTAGTCGGCGGAACGGGCGCGGAGCTGCTCTGCAAAAGCGGCGCTGACCCAGAACACAAAGCGGCGGTACGGCACAGACAGGTCGTGCATCACCAGATGATGCGGCACGCCGGGCGGAATCAGAAGAAGATCGCCGGGCGTCGGTGTGTAGAGCACCCCGTCGATTTCCAGGAAAATCGCCCCTTCGAGAAAGAGATAGAACTCATAATGGGTATGCGTATGTTCTTTTACGCCGGGTACATCGACGGTGCTGTAATAGTATAACTCAAACGTATCCGAAATCATGTACTGCCGGGTGGCAAATTTCGTCTGCAGTTTTTCTTTCATAATAAAAGCATCCTTGCAAAAAAATGATATTTTTGAACCATAACAACAATTCCCAGCATATCACAAAACAGCAAGTTTTACAATGTATTCGACAATCCGCACAATAGAAAAAAACAACTTGTCCGGTTATGATACAAGGGAATAAAATAAAAACAGAATGCAGAACAAATTTCAGATAAAGATCAAAACGGAGGAACAGCTATCATGAATCAGATTCTTGAACAGCTTGGAACATATGGCATTGTGCCGGTTGTCGTTTTACAGGATGCAGCAAGAGCAGAGCCGCTTGCCGAAGCTCTCTGCAAGGGCGGACTTGCCTGCGCCGAAGTGACCTTCCGCACCGATGCGGCAGAAGAATCCATCCGCATTATGAGCGAAAAATTCCCGGAGATGCTGGTGGGAGCCGGAACTGTGCTCACAACCGAGCAGGCGGACCGCGCCGTGAAAGCCGGAGCAAAATTTATCGTCAGCCCGGGCCTCAATCCGGAGGTAGTAAAATGGTGCCAGGCACACGAAGTACCAGTGATCCCGGGCATCGTGACCCCGACTGAGATGGAGCAGGCGATCGGTCTTGGGCTCACCATGGTGAAATTCTTCCCGGCAGAACCGGCAGGCGGACTGAAATACATCCGTGCCATCGCAGCACCGTACACCATGATGAAATTCATGCCGACCGGCGGCATCAACCCGCAGAATGTAAGAGAATACCTGGCATACGACCGCATCGCAGCATGCGGCGGAAGCTGGATGGTAAAAAATACGATGATTGAAAACAACGAATTCGACCGCATCGAAGAGCTGGTGAAAGAGGCGGTTGAGATCGTAAAGGAAAGCCGGACGTGACGACATCCTTCCCGCAGCCGATCGGCATGAGTGCCTCGTGGGATCCAGAGCTGATAAAACAGGCTGGTGAAGTGACAGGAACCGAAGCGCGAGTCATCTGGCACCGTCATCCGGACTATGGCCTCAGCCGCTGGGCACCGACCGTTGACCTCGAGCGTGATCCGAGATGGGGAAGAAACGAGGAGGGCTACGGCGAGGACCCTGTGCTGGCCGGAAAAATGGCCGGCGCTTACATCGAGGGAATGCAGGGCGACGATCCAAAATATCTGCGCTGTGCATCAACCCTGAAACACTTCTATGGAAACAACACCGAGGTCGGCCGCGGCTGGAAGAACTCTTCGATTGACCCGCGGAATAAATATGAGCTGTATCTCGAGCCGTTCGGCAGATGTATTGAGGAGAGCGGCGCAGAGGGCATCATGACGGCGTACAACAGAATCAACGGCACCGTCGGCGGAATGGTCCGGGAAAACATGGAAATCTCGGAATCCGTCATCATGAAACAGGCGGACCAGAAGATGTATGAAAATAAAAAAAGTTCACGGTGAATCGCCGCAATGGATTGTCCCCGCGGGTCTTTTCGTGGTACAATGAAACATAACCGATAAAAAGAAAAACGAGGGCAGAACATGAACGAATTATATGAAATGATTGAAAAGAAAATCAAAGAATCCGGCTATCCGCGGCCGATTTCGGGAAGCGATGTTTACGATGACATCTGCGACCAGATCGAGGGAAAAGAGAACGGTTCCTATGTGGTATTATCGAAATTTGATGATGATGTGATTTTCGAGTACCACATCACGGTGATGGATGATGAATTCAACCTCGGCGTGCTGACGATGCGCACCCCGGAGGGCGTGTTTGAGACAGATTTTGACCAGTAAAAGAGAAAAGAAAGAGGTTGTTACTTATGCCGAATGTTGAAAAAATCACAAAACAGACGGAAAATCCGTTCGTAAATCTTTACCTGGTGGAAGGAACAAACAAAGTAAACCATCACTTCCGCTATTATGTGGCTTCCCGCGCAAAATCCATCGAGCAGATGAAGATCAAAACAAGAAAAAATACGCCGGACGGCGTGCTGATGTACAGTCTGTACGGGGAAAAGCGCGACAAAATTGTCCTGGTGCGCCAGTACCGCGTTTCCATTGATGACTACATTTACGAATTCCCGGCAGGCCTGGTGGAACCGGGCGAGGAGTTCCATGAGGCTGCCGTGCGCGAGATGCATGAGGAGACCGGTCTTACGTTTCACCCGTTGAAAGTAGATCCCTGCTACGAGAAACCGTTCTTCACCACAATCGGTCTGACCGATGAAGCATGCTCTGCCGTTTACGGCTGGTGCGAGGGCGAGATCAGCCGCAAATACCTCGAAGAGAGCGAAGTGATCGAAGTTGTCCTTGCTGACCGCGAGGAGGCAAAGAGAATCTTAAAGGAAGAAAATGTAGCAATTATGTGTTCTTATCATCTGATGCATTTTATTCATGATGAGGAGCCGCTTGCATTCCTGAAATAAGTGGAGGGGAGCCAGAAAAACACAACCCCTGGAAGTTCTTAGCACGAACTGCCAGGGGTTGTGTTTTTCTGACTCCCATTTACGTTGTGGGGGACGGGAGGGTGAGGACTCAGGTGTAGTATTGGGCCTGGGTTTCGTAAAGATTGGCGTAGATGCCGTGGTTTGCGAGGAGGGTGTCGTGGGTTCCGTCTTCGGCGATGCGGCCGTGGTCGAGGACGATGATGCGGTCGCAGAATTTGCAGCTGCTCATGCGGTGGGAGATGTAGACAGCGGTTTTGCCGGCGGTCATCTGGCTGAACTGTTCGTAGATTTCAGCCTCAGCGATCGGGTCGAGGGCTGCGGTCGGCTCGTCGAGGATGACGAACGGGGCATCCTTGTAGAGGGCGCGGGCGATGGCGGTGCGCTGGGCCTCGCCGCCGGAAAGGTCGACACCGGAGCCGTTGTTGTTGTAAAGGCGGGTGCGGACGCCCTGCGGGAGTTGCTGTACACGGTCGGTGAGACCGACTTTTGCAAGAGAGGATTGCAAAGCAGCTTCATCAATCTCGGTTCCGGCGGCGATGTTTTCGTCGAGCGGGAGGGAAAACAGGTGGAAATCCTGGAAAACGACGGAGAATGCCTGCGTGTACTCTTTGTAGCTATATTTGCGGATGTCAATGCCATTCAGGGTGATGTAACCTGAAGTTGGCTCATACAGGCGGCAGAGCAGCTTGATGAGTGTTGTCTTTCCGGCTCCGTTACGGCCAACGAGGGCGGTTTTTTCGCCGACGGCAAAGGACAGTGTCACATGTTCGAGTACCGGAATATTCGTACCGGGATAAGAGAATGAGACATCGTGGAACGCAAATTCGTACTGGCCGTCGTCGCGTTTCTCAATCGGCAGTGTACCGTCGTAGGCCATAGACGGCTGCGCAATGAAATCCTCATAGGTCGAGAGATAGGAATTGATATAGTCGAACTCCGATCCGGTTGCGAGAAATGTCTGAAGATCACTCATGGCGCGTGTCACGGAACCGGCATACAGAAGAACATCCCCAATGGGGAGAACGCCGTACAGAGCCCTGGCGCCGATCACAAGGTACGCAGCGAAATTGGAAAGGAGCGAAAGCAGCGCGTTTTTTCCGTCTGTGATGGCGGAGAAGCGGGCGAAGTCGAGGTACATCGGCAGAAAGTGTTCCATGGCTTTTCCAAACTGTACGTCGAGAAAATGATCGAGATGACCGATGCGGATATCGTCCGCGCGCCGTTCTTCAAGCATCACATTAACGAGATAATTGGCAACCGAGTTGGAATGGTCGTTGCCCTGGTTCAGCTCTATCTTTTTCTGCGTACTCCTGCGGTTGATGCGGGAGGAAAGTGCAAGCTGCACACCACAGAGCAGGAGCAGTGCAAGCATCGAAAACGACGAGGTGAAAAAGTTATTCCTGCTGCTGTCGGACAGAAGAAACAGACGGAGCAGGAAAAACAGGGCATAGAGAACCGAGAGCAGGGAAGTGATCAGCGTATGAATGACAATGAGCTGGTCACCCACATTTCCCGATCCCATGGAGGAGACGTTGGTGCGCCGGATGGCATCCATCGTCTCTGTTTTTTCGAATTTCTCAAACTCCAGCTCCAGCGCCTTTGCGGTGATTTTCTGTTCCGTGCGTGCAAGACAGAGTTCTTTTTGGCCGTCGAGATACTGACGGCAGATTTTTTCAAACAATCCCAGCCCATACTGCGTAAGCAGAAAGACGACAACAGTATACAGACAGGCGCGGTACGACTTTGCAAGCAGTAAATTCAAAATTCGCGCCGAGAAAAACAAGGAGAGATACGGCAGCGTTGCAGCTGCAAAAGCGCTTCCGAGAAGCCAGAACAGCACGCGGTGATTGCCCTGGCTCACCATAGTTAAAAAGCGGCAGATGGCATGAAACCGTTCTTTCATTTTCATCAGATATCTTCCTCCGTTTCCTGATAATACTGGCTCTGCACCTCAAACATATGCGCATACGATCCGCCAAGGGCAATCAGCTCATCGTGGGTTCCGCATTCTTTGATCTTTCCGTTTTCGAGAAACAGGATCGTATCGCAGAAGCGTGTCGATGCAAGACGGTGCGAGATGAAAAGCGCAGTCTTATTTTTCAGCAGTGTGCTGTAGGTTTCGTACATTTTATTTTCCGAGATTGCATCGAGCGCAGCCGTCGGCTCATCGAGCAGGAGCAGATGGCAATTTTTATAGAGTGCCCGCGCCATCATCAGTTTTTGCATTTCACCGCCGGAAAGCGTAATGCCGTCGTCCGCCATATCCTTGCCAAGATAGGTTTCTTCTTTCTGCGGCAGACTTGCAATTTTTTCCCAGAGTCCGGCGCGGATGAGTGCTTCTCGGCAACGGTTACGATCGGTCTCTTCCAGTGGGGAGCAGCTCACATTTTCTGCAATCGAAAACGAGAGTGCAAACGGGTCCTGAAAGACCGCCGCGATTGCTTTGTAATACTGTGCCGGATTCAGACTGCCAAGGGGAATGCCGTTGATGGTGATATTCCCTTCCGTTGGCTGATATAGCCCGCAGATCAGCTTGACAATGGTGGATTTTCCGGCGCCGTTGATGCCGACAAGTGCCGTATGCTCGCCCGCATGGAGTGTAAAACTGACATCATCGAGGATCCTTTTATCGCCGCCCGGATGGGAAAACGAGACGTGGGAAAAGCAGATTTCCAGCGGCTTTTCTTCCGCAAGTTCCGGCCGGAACGGCAGCGTGTGGCCTGCAGGGAACGGGAGATCGAAGAATTCCCGCAGCCAGCGGATCTGCTCGAGACAGAGCACGGATTTGGAGAGCGCGGCGGTGATCTCGTTAAAATATGAAGAAAAACCGGAGACGGCACCGAGCGCAAGCACAAAGCCGGATACGGTCATCGTGCCGTGGGATAGACGGTAAATCAGAAAGCCATAGCAGATTCCGTCGCGCAGAAGCTGTAGTGTAAGTGTCAGCAGATCATTTGCAAAGTAGGCGCTGCGGATGCGGAACAGAATTTTCTGATACCGCTTGTTGAGCTGGCGATAAACACCATCGAGCCATCCGTTCAGCTGATACAGACGGATATCCTTTCCGGCGGATGTGTTGTACGACTGTTTCTGGAAATAGCGCTGCGATACTTCAATTTCAGACAGATCGTCTCTGCGGCGGACTTCGTAAGAAGCCGCGCGGCGGTAGCTGAGAAACTGCAGAACCGAGAGCACAAGCAGCAGAAGAATGATAGCCGGATGGACGGTTCCGATCAGTCCTGCGTAGAGAATCAGCCCAAGAAACGAAGAATAAATTGTGACATCGTATCGGAACATGCCTTCCACGCCAACCCAGTTGCTGCAGGTGGCTCCGACGGCTTTTTCGGCGAGCTGCAGCGTTTTTGGTTCTGTCAGAACCGCATAATCTATCTGCATGAAATGACAGAGAAGGCGGCGCGTAAAAAAGCCGGTTCGGAATTCGGTATACTGCCAGGCGTTCCGCGATTGCAGAAAGGTGTGGCTGACAAAAACAACGGCATAGCAAAGAAAGAGAACGAGCGTTCCAAGTGCAAATCCGGAAAAGCCGCTGCTCTGTTCCAGAAACAGGAGAATCCCGGCAGGAAGCAGAATCCCGAAAAAGTCGGTGAGCACCTGTGAGACGATTTCGAGTGCCTGAAAGAGAAACGGCTTTTTGCTGTAATGCCACAGCTCCCGATGAATATAAATGTAGTTAGACCATAATGAATACATAAAGACCTCCTCTGTCACATGTCTTTCGTGAACTGTAGTTATCCTACCATATTCATGCAAAACACGGGGGAAAAGTACGTAAATGGAACAAAAAAGAACGCGAACAGCAAAAAAAGTGTTCACGTTCTGCAAAATTTCTCTGTAGAATCATCGGACAAAATCAAAAAATCCTGGAAAGAGCTTTTTACAGCGGCAGCATAATCTCCGTCACGAAAACGCCGGGCTCGTTCTGCCGGTTGATATATCCTTCGTACTTTTCCACAACAAGATTGATCCGTTTCAGCCCATGCCCGTGATTTCCGCGCTTCGTGGTGATATACTCGCTGTCCAGCTTCCGCACAGTGTCCTTTGTTGCATTCGTAACGGAAATATACAGCTGGTTTTTCAGCACACCAATATAAAGCCGGATATAAGGATCCGCAAGGCCCTCGCATGCTTCCACCGCATTGTCAATCAGATTTCCGATCAGCGCGCAGAGATCAATATCACTCACCGTAAGATTGGCCGGGCAGGCTGCCTTGTAATCCACGCGGATGCCGTTCTTTTCGGCGAGTGAAATTTTGGAATTTAAAATCGCATCGAGATTCACATTCCCCGAGTCGCAGAGCTGGTTGACCTGATCGAGATCATTTTCGAGCAGCCCGAGATATTCCTGCAGCTTATCATACTGTCCCATCTCAACATATGCCTTCATTGACTGCAGATGATTGTGGTAATCATGGCGCCAGCCGCGCATTGTCAGATAGATATTCTGCACTTCCTCGACCTGGCGGGCGAGAAGCTGGTTCTGGTATTCGATATTTTTGCGTTCCAGATAATGGGATAAAAAAGGAATGTGCGCCATGAAACATCACCTCGGTTCGTTCGGAATTGGAAATTAAAAAATGCAAAACCTTTAAAACGCATTCGGCCGGTAAAACTGCAGGAACGCATGGTTGAGTGATGCATAGCATCCGCGGCTGACCGGAATTTTTGTTCCGTCCGACAAGAGACATTCCGTCCGCGTGATCCGCTCCACATGAGCGAGATTCACAAGATAACTCCGGTGTGCTGCCGCAAAACATTCTTCTGTCCTACCAGAAGCCTGCCATGCGGCGGAAAGCTCTTCGCGGAATTCCGACAGATTTTTCTTAAACGTTTCCGTGCCGGCGGCCGTATGCAGCGTCAGATAATGATTATCGGATTCCACAAAAAGCAGATCCGAGAGGAACAGCTTCTGCGTCTCCCCGCCAAGCGAAAGCAGCAGATGCGGCTTTTCCTGTCCGCGCATCGCCTGCAGTTCGTCGAGCAGCGGAAACAGTGTGTCTTCCGTCACCGGCTTTAAGAGATACCGAAACGCCTGCACCTCATACCCTTCGAAAACGTATTCTCTGTGGTTCGTCAGAAAGAGAATCGGCACCTCACTGTCCGTCTCGCGGATTTTCCGCGCCAGCGCCATGCCGTCCATTCCGCCGAGGTCAATATCGAGAAAGATGAGATCAAACGGATACGAGCCGGGATACTGGAACAGAAAAGCGGCGGAGTCTGAAAAGGCTTCCACGGTCAGAGGAAGCCTTTTTCGCTCCGCAAAGGTGCGGAGCAGCATTTCCATCCGGGAACGCTGCGCCGGTTCATCTTCGCAGTAAGCAATTCTCATGTTATTCACCCAAACATTTTTTGAAGAAGTTATCGTAAACGGTAATCATTTCCTCGGTCCAGAATGCTGCACCGCCGTGGTCTGCGCCGCGAAGAAGATACAGCTGTACATCTTTTCCGGCATCCTTTAATGCGTGGTAGAGATCGACACTCTGCTGGCAGAACACCATCGTGTCCTTGGTGCCGTGTGCGATCAGCATCGGCGGGAAATCCTCGTTCACGTATGTTTTGGAGCAGGCTGCCTTAGCCTCCTCAAGATGCTCGGTAATGTCATAGCCCATCAGCATGCCCTCCGGGCTGTCCGGTTTCTGATGGTTCAGCGTTGTCGGATAGCCGTACGGCAGTGTCACATCAACAGCTCCGTACAGATCGATAATACCGCATACCTCGCAGCTTTCCTTATTGATCGGCTCATCGAGCTTTCCACTCTTTGCGGTCATGCCGGCAACGGAGGAAACCTGTCCGCCGGAAGAATCTCCCATGAAGAACATCTGCGCCGGATTCAGCTTATACTCATCCGCATGCGCGCGAAGGAAACGGACGGCATTTTTTGCGTCGATGATCTGCGCTGGGAAATGTGCGATTCCGCTGTGACGGTATTCGACGATTGCAACAACGTAGCCGCGCTGCGCCAGACGGGCGATCATGCCGACCTTCTGGTAGACATACTGTTTCATCCAGGCGGATCCCTGAATAAATGTGATGCACGGCCAGGTGCGCTCCGGGTGCGCCATCTGGAATGGTGTGAAAATTTCCAGATGAAGATTGTGTGCCTCGTCGTAGACAACTTCATGGGCATAGCGGATCTCAATTTCCTCTCCGGTCACCGGAATCTCCACAGCACCGTCCACTGCGTCTTCGTAGTCCGGCATTGTCTCATACGTATAATTTGATGGTTCAATAATCATGTGTAAAAACCTCCTTTTGGGTAAACCCCTTCTGTCAGAAACAATAAGTATGGATGACTTATGATTTCTTCGACTCCTCATATGATTTTAATTCGGAAAGCGCCTCACCTGCAAGTGGATACAGCGCAATAATGTTGAAAATCGTCATCAGCCCGATGCCGACATCACCGAGATCCCATACAAACGTGTAGGCCGCAATACCGCCGATAAACAGCATCACAAGCGCCAGCACCTTGTAAGCGGTCTGGAAGCACCATTTGTCGCCGAACAGGTAGGCAACGTTGCATCTGGCATAAAACAGAATGCCGAGGAATGTGGAAAAGCTGAATAAAAACAGGGTCAGCGCAATGAAAATCACACCGAATTTTCCCAGATGATACTGCATGGCGGTCTGTAAGAGATCCATGCCGGAAAGGCCATCGATCAGATCCTTTGGTGCAAGCAGCATAATCATTGCGGTGCAGCTGCAGATGACGATTGTGTCGACGAAAACGCCGAGTGCCTGTACAAGGCCTGCTTTGGCCGGGCGGTCACATTCTGCGGCGGCAGCGGCGCATGGAGCGGAGCCTGAACCGGCCTCATTCGAAAACAGACCACGCTTTACACCGTTCATCAGAACAGCACCAAAACCGCCGGCTGCCATCTGACGAAGTCCGAAGGCTTCCTCAAAAATGCGCGCAAACACAGAAGGAATCTGACGGAGGTTGACTGCGATGATAAACAGTGTGATAAAGAAATAGCAGACTGCCATGACAGGAACTACAAAATCCAGCACCTTTACAGTTGCATTTTTCCGCAGTACGATGATTGCAGAAAGAATCACCAGCATGATACTGGTATAAAGCGGCGGAATGGAAAATGCATTTTTAAAAGAAGAAGCCACGGAGTTGCTGATTACCTGACTGATACCGCACCAGCAGATCAGACCGGCAATGGCAAACAGAACAGCTGGCAGAACGTATCGTTTTTTCTTCTTGAGGTGGTCTTCAACCAGATCGTGAATGTAGTAGGCAGGACCGCCGCGGTAGCCGCCGTACAGAGGATCTTCTTCTTTGTGAAGCTGTGCGAGCGTAGCTTCGATAAACGCGGTAGACGAGCCGATGATAGCCGTCACCCACATCCAGAACACAGCACCTGCGCCTCCGGCGGAGACTGCAGCGACAACGCCGACCAGATTTCCCATACCGACACGCGTTGCGGTGGAAACGATCAGTGTCTGAAAAGAAGAAAGGCTGCTTTTTTCATTTTTCTTTTCCGACAGGGCACGGATCATGTCCGGGAACAGACGGATAGGAAGAAAACGTGTCCGGATCGTAAAATAGATGCCGGTTGGGATCAGCAGAAGAATCAGAAGGGAGATTCCGAGACTGCCGCCGCCCGGGAGCGGAATCGTAAAAAGATCGCCCCAGAGAAAGTTGTAGACTGTGGTGATGAGATTGACAATCATGTTTTCAAAAACCCTCATTTCAAAATATTTGCGGCACTGTGAAACGTCAAAGCATAAAAGCACCGTTACCTGCTATTATATCGGTTTCTGTTTGGAATGTAAAGAAGGGAAGAGAAAAGATAAGAGGCAAATATCAGCTTTTTCCGGAATCAGAAAGAGTTGATATCTGCCTCTTAAAAAATTTTTCAGTCGTATCAAAAGATCAGCCTGCGAGATGCAGCATCTCGATCAGGAACAGCCAGCTCAGGCCATAGAATGTAACGACAGCGACAAGGTCGTTGACCGTCGTGATGAGCGGACCGGAAGCAACCGCCGGATCGATGTGGATCTTTTTGAAGAACAGCGGAATGCAGGTGCCGACTGCACTGGAAATCAGCATTGCCAGCAGCAGTGCGATGCCGATGCAGGCGGAAACGGAAAATGCGAACATCATGGTCTTTCCCTTGAATAAGAAGATGAAAAGTCCGATGACAGCAAAGGACAGAACACCAAGCAGAAGACCATTGCAGAAACCGATGCGCATTTCCTTGAAAACAAGCTGTAATTTCTGTTTTCCGGTCAGGGACTCATCCATCAGGACACGGATGGTAACAGCCAGGGACTGGGTACCAACGTTTCCGGCCATGTCAAGGATCAGGGACTGGAAGGTCATGATGATCGGAAGGGTTGTGACAACCTGTTCGAAAATACCGACTACAGAAGAAACCAGCATGCCAAGACCGAGCAGGATGATCAGCCATGGAAGACGTTTTTTCATACTGTCTTTTAACGGCTCTTTTAAATCCTCCTCTGCGGTCAGACCTGCGAACATCGCGTAGTCCTCACCCATCTCATCATCAACCAGGTCGATGATGTTTGATGATGTGATGACACCGAGCAGGCGGTTGTCATTGTCGAGGACCGGAATAGAATCCTCGGAATAATCCTTCAGTTCTTCGATACACTCGTTGATCGGCTCCTCTGCATATACGTACGGGTAAGAAGTTACGGTCAGATCCTCGAGCGTCTCGTCGCGTCTTGCGATGATCAGGTTTTTCAGATCGATCGCTCCGTAAAATTTCTGCTGCGCATTGACAACAAAGATGGTAGAGATGTTGTCGTTCTTTGCGGCCTGATCGATCAGGCTGCTCATCGCCTGTTTGACATTCAGATCCTCGCGGATGATGATGCAGTTTGTCGTCATGCGGCTACCAATTTCATCTTCATCGAAGGAGGCGATCATCTCAATATCGTGGCGTACTTCCGGATCGAGCAGTTCGATCAGAAGTTTTTTCTTTGCTTTGTCGAGTTTCTGAAGAACCTCGGCCAGTGCATCGGTCTCCATTTTGGAGAGGATGGAAGCGGCTTTTTTGACATCCATCTCTTCGAGGTACTCGGCTACGTTGTCGGATTCAGCATACTCAAAAATATCGGACAGCATGTCCGTGTCCAGAATACGGTACAGTTTGCATCGCTCCGGAACCGTTAAAAGCGGCAGAACATCTGCCAGGTCATTTTCGTGGTAATCTTCCAGGCGGCTGCCCATGACAGCCGGAGAAGAGTTACTGCGGATTGTATCCAGGATCTCCTGGGTATAATCCTGTACTCGTTTTTCCATTTTTTCGTTATCCTCCATTCTTTTTTTGACAGCAGAAAAAAACATGCGTGCTGTCGGTGCGAAAAAGCATGTTGGAACCCTCACAGGGCAGTAAAAGCACACGAAAAAAGAACCAGAGAATTACGTTTCAAAACTGGTTTGGATCATGTGTCTTACTTCGGGTTTTCATAGGATAAGAAGGGAAAATATTTAAGATTAAAGCAGGACAGAAGGATGGCCGTCATCCTGCATATTTTCCGGTTCCCGTCCTATGCTGGTACTTCGCCCATGAGAATCACAACTATCCATTCTGTTCACCTGCCTTTTTTAGAAATTTTTTGATCAAACAGCCGTTTTTGCCGGTCTGTTTCGCTTGAAATACGGGATTCAAAAATCATCCCTCAAGTATTCTAACTGCTTTCCGGAAAAAAATCAATTCCTATTTTGGTAAAATTTTCGCAACATTCTTATCTCGTTTCTGTTTCTCCTCGTAAAGCATTGCATCCGCATGCGCGAGCATCTCCGGAAGTGTGGAATCCATGTCTTTCGGAAGCAGATAAAAGCCGGTGGAAACGGTAATATTATATGCTTTTTCGCTCGTTCTATTAAAAATGTCGAATGCGGAGTGCAGCGTCCGGTACAGATCCCTGGACATTGTTTCGTCGGAACACGGAACAAGACATGCGAATTCATCGCCGCCGATGCGTCCGCAGACACCGCGTTTGCCGATGGAATCCTGCAGAAACTGTCCGACAAGGCGGATGGAGAAGTCCCCTTCTTCATGCCCGTACCGGTCGTTGATGATCTTTAAATTATTGAGATCCGCATAGACGGCAAGCAGGATGTGCTAAGAAAATAATTGCAATTGTCTAAAAAATGTTTGAGCTCTGAATTCACAGACAAAACTTTATAGAAACTTAAGATTTTCCTTTGCGGACCTAAAGATTCCTTTGGTACAGTAAGGATGAAAACAAAAGACATCTGGCAACTTGAGGGAATTTGCGGTACAATCATCTTTGAATCATGTGGGAGGTCCGGCGCGGAAAAAAAGTGCCGGAAAAGAAAAAATGAAAGGTGGAGAAAGAAGAAATGTACAACATTTTAGTATGTGATGATGATAGAGAGATTGTAGACGCCATTGAGATTTATCTGACCCAGGAGGGCTATCATGTGCTGAAAGCATATGACGGCATGCAGGCCATCCAGATGCTCGAGAGGGAGGAGATTCAGCTGCTGATTATCGACGTCATGATGCCGAAACTGGACGGCATCCGTGCGACGCTGAAAATCAGGGAAAAGAGCAGTATTCCGATCATTATTCTGTCCGCAAAATCAGAGGATGTGGACAAAATTCTGGGACTGAACATCGGCGCGGATGATTACGTGACGAAGCCGTTCAATCCGCTCGAGCTGGTGGCGAGGGTGAAATCTCAGCTGCGGCGCTACACGAAACTTGGAAATCTTCCGGCGGACGACGGAGAAAATGTGTATCAGGTCGGGGGTCTTCTCGTCAACGACGATTTAAAAGAAGTCAGCGTCGAGGGCGAACCAGTCAAACTGACCCCGATCGAATACAACATTCTCCTGCTGCTGGTAAAAAATCCAGGCAAGGTATTTTCGATTGAACAGATCTACGAGAGCATCTGGAACGAGGAGGCGATCGGTGCGGACAACACCGTTGCGGTCCACATCCGTCACATCCGTGAGAAAATCGAAATCAACCCGAAGGAGCCGCGCTATCTGAAAGTTGTATGGGGAATTGGGTATAAGATTGAGAAACAATAATAAGGAGTGAATAATTGTGAAAGAACGAAAACTCTACAGCCTGACGGGGAAGCTGATCGTTTTTCTTCTGCTGATCGTTTTTGCCGCCAGTGCGCTGTTCGGGGGCATTCAGACACTGATGCTTTCCAGCGTCGGCCTGACGCCGAATGCGGCAGCAAAAAAGTATGCGTTTGAAGAAACCACCGCATGCGGCACACTGGTGCAGCGGCAGCTTCATAACGTCATGAGCTACTATAATGATATGAGTAAATTCGGCACAAACGGTCGATACGACGGAACAAAAGAGATTGATTACCGTGCCTTTGCAACCGATGGAGAGGGAAGCGGCGGGATAAGTACAACGTACACCATTGACCAGCTTGTCAAGATGTACGATGACGGCAGCAGCGCAGACCTCAATGAGGTGGCAGCGTATACTGCGGACAATTATGCGACGAACGATGCCGGAATTGACAAAGAAGCCTATCTTGCATACGAAGATGGAACTGACGTGAGCCAGGAAACAGAAGAGACGGATGTAGCCGCACTCACCGAAGAAGTGAGCGCGGCAGATGCAGAGACGTTTGACAGCTTTTCCCCGGACGGCGAGGTCTACTTTCCTTCCGATAATGCAGTGAAAAGCCTGAAAGAGAAAAAAATTGATCCTGCTGATGTTTCCTCCCAGTTTTTGTATCTATACGATCAGGGAATGAGCCTGGAAACGCAGAAAACGAAAGCGGGAACGTACCTCTATGAGTACGCGGCGGCAAATCTGAAAAAGGTATCCATCCGCGATCTGTATATGACACTTTCCGGGGTCACGGAAGAAGTTGCTGCTTTTAAAAACCAGGAGAGCGGCATCAGCGTCGATGCGGACGATGCCAATCTCTGGTACTGTCTGGAGGATAAAGAAGGAAATATCTATACGAATGTGGATTCCTGGAAAAATGGTTACACAACAGCCATTGCGCAGAAATCGCCCTATCCGTTTGCCTTTGCTGTTGACCGGACCGGCGGTGCCGACAAAGTCCGTTCTTATGCAACAAGAAAAAACAGCCCGGCCGTGGAAGCAGCGAGAAGCTATCTGCTGAACAATCAGATTGCAGATAATTATCAGAAGATCTTTGTTGCACTGGATCCGGATCTGGCAGCAAGCGACTATTTCTCCCAGTACAGTGAGATCTACAGCCAGTGGCTTCCGAAAATGCAGCTCCTTCTTCTGATGATTGCAGTTGGCGGAATCGGAACGCTGGTCTGCCTGGTCCTGTTCACACTGCAGGCAGGAAGAAATGGAAAAAACAAAGAAATCCGCCTTTACTTTTTCGATCAGTGGTACACGGAAATCGCAGCTGCAGCCGCCATCCTGATTGTGATGGGAGCAGTTGGAATCGTTGCTGTCTGCATCGAACTTTCCTACGGCGGCGTTCATTATATCCAGAATTTTGACGGAAACTACATCTACAGCGGATCCTATGGAAATGAAGCAGATACATGGCGAAGCCTGGTGGCCGCATCGGGCATCCTCGCCGGATTTCTGATCACATTGATTCCGTACTGCTCACTGGTGCGCCGGATCAAAGCACGCAACGTCTGGAAACAGTCGTTTTTGTACTGCGTCGGCCACCGGATCGTGTCTGCCGGAAGAACCTTCTATGAAGGCAGACAGGAGTCGGAGCGAACGATCCTTATGTTCTGCGTTTTCTGCGGCGTGCAGATCATTCTCTGCTGCGGCTTCGGAATGTTCGGCGTATTCCTTACCCTGGTGATGGATGCCGCAGTGCTGCTTCTTCTGCTGCGCGAGGCATCCGGAAGAAAACAGATTGAACATGGCTTAAAAGAGATTGCTGCGGGCGATCTGGATTACAAGATTGACCTGACGGAGCTGCAGGGGGAAGACAACCTTCAGCTTGCCGGAATTGTCAATTCGCTCGGAGAGGGAATGAAAGCGGCAGTGCAGGAGCAGATGAAGAGCGAGCGCTTAAAAGCGGATCTGATCACCAACGTATCCCACGATATCAAGACACCGCTTACTTCTATTATTAATTATGTCGATCTGCTGAAACGGGAAAATATTGAAAACGAGAAAGCGAAAGATTATATCCGCGTACTCGACGAAAAATCACAGCGCCTGAAACAGCTGACGGAGGACCTTGTCGAGGCATCGAAGATCAGTTCCGGAAACATTAAACTGGAATTTATGAACCTGAACCTGAACGAACTTGTACAGCAGGTGAACGGAGAGTTTACCGAGCGGTTTGAAAGCCGTAATCTTGATCTGATCTGTATTCTTCAGCCGGAGCCGCTTCTGATCTGTGCGGACAGCCGCCGCATCTGGCGTGTGCTGGAAAACCTGTACGTAAATGTCTGCAAGTATGCGATGCCGGGGACGAGAGTTTATGTGGATGCGATCCGGAAAGATGGGAAAATACAGTTTTCCATCAAAAATATATCAGAAAATGCGCTGAACTGTGAGGCGGATGAGCTGACGGAGCGGTTTATCCGCGGTGACGTCAGCCGAAGTACGGAGGGCAGTGGTTTAGGGCTTTCCATTGCAAAGAACCTGACCGTTCTGCAGCAGGGCACGTTTGATATTTATCTGGATGGCGATCTGTTCAAGGTGACGATTACGTTTGATGAGGTTGTAAAAGAGAAAAAGCCGGAGACTTCCGGGTACACAGCAAAGCCGGAAATGCCGGAAGAAGATCTGGAAAAGCCTTCTTCAGACACGATCTAGAAGAATAAAAATTTCATAACTGTTCAGAGCTATACAAAATGAAAGAAAAAACGCCCTGCCGGAAACCACATATTCTGTGTGTTTCCGGCAGGGCGTTTTGATTTACGCGAGTAACGAGCCAAAGTCCGTGCTTGCACGAGACCTTGGCGACTGCCGCGATAACTTGAGAAACTCGCGGAGCGTGTTTCTCATAGTTGAATTGCTTGTAACTGCTATTTTGACGAATTATCTGTCTCTTTATCAGATTTTTCTTCTGTGACCTCAGCGTGCTCAGTCAGAGGACTTGGTCTGTCCATGGCCTCCAGTGCCCGCAAGGATTCTTCTTCCGGTGTCAGAACCTCTTTTTCTTCCTCCGGCATATAGAATGGGAAGATTTTGTTTACGAAGAACCAGGAGCATCCAAGCGCTACCGTAGAAAAGCCCAGAAGGAACATCAGAAGAATCAGATAGCTGACAATCTTTGTCGTGGAGAATACATAAATCAGCAGCGGACAGAGATTGACGAGCAGGATCATGATGGTCCACGGCAGGTGGCGGATTGCCATCAGGATGGAGTTCTTGATCGTGTTTTTTACCGTATTGTCAAAGCGGCTCAGTACCGGAAATACATAGGAAAGTACCATGGCCTCGAAAAAGATCAGTACCAGGAAAACAAAACGCAGGTAGGTGATGGTACCCGGCATTCTCATGACCAGCAGAAGATCAAGAATCAGAACAATCAGAACCGCCAGCAGGATGAGCCAGATGGCAGTTGCCTGCTTGAAGTTTTCGCGGAAGGATTTCCAGTAGGTACGGAAGATATACGTCTCCTCATTTTTGATCATCTTCAGCGTGACGTAGTACATTGCTGTGAAATTGGCGCCGATTGTCACAATCGGGATACACATAATAAGGAAAATAATGTTCAGCATCATCAGGTCGAAGACACGGCCCATAATCTGCGAGAACTTACTGTCCAGGCTGAAAAAACTCATAATTTGTTCCTCTTTTCTGTTGAATTAAGTGTGCCGCCGATTAACGTTCCGGCTGGCAGACATCATAGAAAAGTATAGCGAATTTTTCATAAAAATGCAATGAAGAGAATATAAACTTTTCGTTTCGTCATTTTGTATAAGAGTGAACATTTTGTTTGTGCAAAGTGGACAGAAGAGAACGGTTTGAGAAAATCCGAAAGCAGAATTGCCAATCTGCCGGAGGAAAGTTTGTGTAATTGTGGCATGGTCGAATGCGGGTAGAAAAGGTATACTAGTCCCATAAGCAAGAGAGATGCAAATGCAAAACTCATAATAAAACGCATGATGTTCATTTAGGGAGGATTCAAAAATGGCAAGTTTATCTTTACAGCACATTACAAAAAGATATCCGAACGGTTTTGAAGCAGTAAAAGACTTCAACCTGGAAATCGCTGACAAAGAGTTTATCATCTTCGTAGGACCATCTGGATGTGGTAAATCTACAACACTTCGTATGATCGCAGGTCTTGAGGAGATCTCTGATGGTACTCTGAAAATTGACGATAAAGTAGTAAACGATGTAGAGCCGAAAGACCGTGATATCGCAATGGTATTCCAGAACTACGCTCTGTATCCGCACATGACCGTATATGATAACATGGCATTCGGTCTGAAACTGAGAAAAGTTCCGAAAGATCAGATCGACAAACAGGTTAAAGAAGCAGCTAAAATCCTTGACCTGGAGAAACTGCTTGACCGTAAACCGAAAGCTCTTTCCGGTGGTCAGAGACAGCGTGTTGCTATGGGACGTGCCATTGTACGTGATCCTAAAGTATTCCTTATGGACGAGCCTCTGTCAAACCTGGATGCAAAACTTCGTGTACAGATGCGTACCGAGATTTCTAAACTGCATGAGAGACTGGGCGCTACCATCATCTACGTAACACATGACCAGACCGAGGCTATGACACTTGGTACCAGAATCGTTGTTATGAAAGACGGAGTTGTTCAGCAGGTAGATACCCCGCAGAACCTGTACAACGCACCGGGCAACCTGTTCGTTGCAGGATTCATCGGATCTCCGCAGATGAACTTCCTGGATGCAAAAGTAAAAGTTAACGGAAACGACGTTACTCTTACTGTTGGTAAATACAACATGAAACTGCCGGCTTCCAAAGCAAAAGCTGTTATCGACGGCGGATATGACGGAAAGACCGTTGTTATGGGTATCCGTCCTGAGAACGTACATGATTCTCAGATGTTCATCGAAACTTCCAAAGACAGCGTAGTTGAGTGCAAGATCAACGTATACGAGCTGTTAGGTGCAGAAGTTTACCTGTACTTCGATTGCGAAGGCTTCCCAATGACAGCCCGCGTAGATCCTCGTACAACTGCAAGAAGCGGTGATACCGTTAAATTTGCTCTGGATATGGAGAAAGTTCATCTGTTCGACAAAGAGACAGAGATCACCATTACCAACTAATCCATATGAACATCAGCGCGTATGCGCAAACATAGAGAAAAGGATCGACATCCGTTCGGATGCCGGTCCTTTTTGCATATGGTTACAGTTCACTGGTTCCCAGCGAACTGTAACATTCGCAGCCCTCATTTAAAGTTTTGCTTCGCAAAAGGAGGGCTGCTCACGCCTGAATCACTTTCTTACGCAGCGAAACAGCAAGTGTTTCACTGCTGAGTGAACAGTAACTGCATATGCACGGCCCTCCTTTTGCGAAGCAAAAAATAGTTGCCAATGAGAAAAAAATAAGCTATAGTTATAGATAAGACGCACCCTGGAGTAAAATACGCCAGGAGAAAGGAAGTGGCAGATTTGGTATCAAGTCAGGTATTACAGAAAACCCTTGATGAATTAAGAAATATTACGAGAATTGATTTATGTGTGACGAATACGGATGGTGTTCTGCTGGTGACCACATTCCCGGAAACCGCGATTGATGCAGAAAGCATCCGTTCTTTTGTATTATCCGCTGCGGACAGCCAGATTGTACAGGAATATCATTATTTTAAAGTATATGACAACCAGAATGTGGAGTATATTCTGATTTCTAAAGGAAGCAGCGACGATGCATATATGATCGGAAAGGTTGCCGTATGTGAGATTCAGAATCTTATCATTGCATACAAAGAGCGTCTGGACAAAAACAACTTTATCCAGAACCTTCTTCTCGACAATCTTCTTCTGGTGGATGTCTACAACCGCGCGAAAAAGCTTCGCATCGACACAGATGTACGCCGCGTTGTTTACATGGTAGAGACGAAGCTGGAAAAAGACATCAGCGCACAGGAGACAGTAAAGAGCCTCTTTGCTTCAAGACCGAGAGATTTCATCACCGCAGTCGATGAGAAGAGCATTATCATTGTAAAAGAACTGAAGGATACCGACACCTTCGAGGATATGAACCAGACCGCAAGAATGCTGGTGGATATGCTGAATGCGGAGGCCATGTCCCAGGTGCGCGTTTCCTACGGAAATCCGGTCAACGAGATTAAGAGTGTATCGCGTTCTTACAAAGAGGCGAAGATGGCACTCGAAGTAGGAAAAATTTTCTACGCAGACAAAAACGTGGTACCGTACAACAACCTCGGCATCGGCCGTCTGATCTATCAGCTCCCGATTCCGCTGTGCGAAATGTTTATGACCGAAGTCTTCGGCGAAAATCTGCCGGATACGTTCGATGAGGAAACACTGACCACAATCAATAAATTTTTTGAAAATAACCTGAATGTGTCCGAGACATCCCGTCAGCTCTATGTACACAGAAATACTCTGGTGTACCGTCTGGAGAAGCTCGAGAAGAGCACAGGACTCGACATTCGTAAATTTGACGATGCGCTGACCTTTAAAATTGCCATGATGGTCGTAAGCTACATGACGTATATGAACAACAGCGAAAATCTGTAAAACCGTTCAGAGCCGTACAGGATTGCGGGAGTGCAAAGCACGGAGCAATCCGGGTATCGAAGGGGTCAAAAGACTTTTTGACCCTAACATTTTATCAACAACAAGAGGAGAGGAACGACATGATTGAATTACTGAACACAGGTGCATACCTTGTCAACGGAATCGACATCATCCCGGATACAGAAGAAGGCCGCGCGGAACTCAAAGCGCGTACCGGCGCTGTGCCGTGTCCGGCGGATGCTGCAAAAGAAACCATTGCCTATGGAATCTTAAAAGACCACAATGTTTCCGGCAACATGGAAAATCTGCAGATCAAATTTGACAAACTTACATCGCATGACATTACTTTTGTTGGAATCATTCAGACCGCGCGCGCGTCAGGACTGGAAAAATTCCCGGTACCGTACGTGCTGACCAACTGCCACAACTCCCTTTGCGCAGTCGGCGGAACCATCAACGAAGATGACCACATGTTTGGTCTTACCTGTGCGAAAAAGTACGGCGGCGTCTATGTACCGCCTCATCAGGCAGTAATTCATCAGTTTGCCCGCGAGATGCTTGCCGGCGGCGGAAAAATGATCCTCGGATCCGATTCCCACACCCGTTACGGTGCACTCGGAACCATGGCCATGGGCGAGGGCGGACCGGAGCTGGTAAAACAGCTTCTCTCCAAAACATATGATATCGCTATGCCGGGAGTGATCGCAATTTACATGACAGGCGCACCGCAGGCGGGCGTAGGACCGCAGGATATTGCACTTGCCATCATCGGTGCAGTCTTTGCAAATGGTTACGTAAAGAACAAAGTTATGGAGTTCGTAGGACCTGGCGTATCTTCCTTAAGCGCAGATTACCGGATCGGTGTGGACGTTATGACAACCGAGACAACGTGTCTGTCCTCCATCTGGAGAACCGATGAGAAGATCAGCGAGTTCTATCAGATCCACGGCAGAAGCGCAGATTACAAAGAGCTGAATCCTGGCGCGGTTGCTTACTATGACGGCGTTGTAAAAGTAGAACTCGACAAGATCAAACCGATGATCGCGATGCCGTTCCATCCGAGCAATGTTTATACCATTGAAGAGCTGAAAGCAAACCTCGATGACATCCTGAACGATGTAGAGAAGAAAGCAGCCATCAGTCTCGACGGAAAAGTTCCGTTCACTCTGAAAAATAAAGTACACGACGGAAAACTCCTGGTAGACCAGGGAATCATCGCAGGATGCGCCGGCGGCGGATTTGAGAACATCTGCGACGCAGCCGATATCCTGAAAGGCCACAGCATTGGCGACGATGCGTTCACCTTAAGTGTTTACCCGGCAAGTACCCCGATCTATATGGAGCTGGCAAGAAACGGAAAACTGGCAGACCTTTTGGAAACCGGTGCGATCGTAAAAACCGCATTCTGCGGACCGTGCTTCGGCGCAGGCGATACTCCGGCAAACAATGCGTTCTCAATCCGTCACTCCACCAGAAACTTCCCGAACCGCGAGGGATCCAAGATCCAGAACGGTCAGATTTCTTCCGTTGCCCTGATGGATGCACGTTCCATTGCAGCAACCGCAGCAAACAAGGGATTCCTGACCGCAGCAGACGAGTTCACCGGAACATACACGAAACCGGCATACCATTTCGACAAGAAGATTTACGAGAACCGTGTCTTCGACAGCAAGGGTGTGGCAGATCCGTCTGTAGAAATCCAGTTCGGACCGAACATCAAAGACTGGCCGGCTATGCCGCAGCTTGCCGAGAACCTGATTCTGAAGGTTGTTTCCGAGATCCACGATCCGGTTACGACAACCGACGAGCTGATTCCATCCGGTGAGACTTCTTCCTTCCGTTCCAACCCGCTCGGACTGGCAGAGTTCACCCTGTCAAGAAAAGATCCGGCTTACGTGGGACGTGCAAAAGAAGTACAGGTCGCAGAGAAAGCCATCCAGGAAGGAAACTGCCCGGCAGAGGCACTTCCGGAACTGAAACCGGTCTTCGCAGCCATCCATACCAAGTACCCGGATATCGACAAGACAAACGTCGGTGCCGGATCCACCATCTTCGCTGTAAAACCGGGCGACGGCTCTGCGCGTGAGCAGGCAGCTTCCTGCCAGAAGGTATTAGGCGGCTGGGCAAACATCGCCAACGAGTATGCAACGAAGCGCTACCGCTCCAACCTGATCAACTGGGGCATGCTTCCATTCCTGATCCCGGAGGGAGATCTGCCGTTTACAAACGGAGATTACATCTTTGTACCGGAGATCCGCAAGGCAGTGGAAGAGAAAGCCGATGTGATCAAAGCGTACGTTGTAAAAGACGGAGCACTTGTTCCGTTCGAGATGACGTTAGGCGCGCTGACCGATGATGAGAGAGAAATCATCCGCAAGGGATGCCTGATCAACTATTATAGAGGATAAGTATTTGAGAAAGAGCTGTGTGGCAGGAGAAAAGTCTGTTTCATAGCTCTTTTTCTGCGCACTTATTTGAAGCAAAATATCAGAAAACAATATAAAATTCAGAAAATAAACACAATAATTAAGAAAAGGAAAAGCGATATAAAAAAACAATAAAAATATTTTAAAAATGTGTTGACAAATACTGGCGGATCTGTTATATTAAAATCACAAAGAAACAAGAAAACAAAAACCTAACCAAGAGGTACAAAGAGAAAGACTTGGGACCCCCTTTTCAAGAGAACAAACCATTTTCATAGAAAGAGACGAGAAATCTTCTATAGAAGAATGGAAAAAAAGGGAAAAGGAAGATGTTCTTAAGATGAGAGACTTCCGAAAGGAAAGAAAACCTGAGATAAAGATCCATACAAAAGAAGTTCGAAAGAAAACCTTTTGATAAACATGAGATCAGAGCAGATCTTAGGAAATCCTAAGGAAAAGATTTTCGGAGTGGAAATTTTAACCGCAAAGGAAAAACCTCTGAAAAAGAACATCTTCCCGAAAAAAAGAAAATCTACAACAGGGAAATGGAAGAGAAACGATCTTTGAAATATCAAACGAAAGCGAAAACAAAGATCACAGATCGGTAAAGAAAGAAAACCAGTGAAAATCCTTGAAAGTAGAGAAAAAACTGAATATGGAAAATAAAGAAAAAGCGGTCGCTGTATCAGAAAAAATGATTGGTATGGCGATCGCTTTCTGTGTTGTGTAATTCGTCCGCCGGGCATGTTTTTCTTGACAGATGCGGCGGAAATGGTGCATACTTCTTAAAGCATAACAGCGGAGAAATCCGTGTATCGAAAATAAGAAGTCAGGACAGGAGAAGAAAGTGGCTGGATTTTGCAGAGAAGATATTTTAATGGAAGATAACGATATTCTTGTTGTTCACAAGCACGCGGGTATGGCAGTGCAGAATGCGCGGATGGGACAGATGGATCTGGAGCATGCGTTGCTGAATTATTTGGCGAAGCAGGCAAGGGCGGAAACACCGGGTCAGGCGCGGACTCAGATTCCATATCTGGCGGTCGTTCACCGGCTCGATCAGCCGGTTGAGGGCGTGCTGGTGTTTGCGAAAAACAAAGACGCCGCAGGAAAACTGGGACGGCAGGTGAAGGACGGGACGATGAAGAAAGAGTATCTCGCCGTTTGTGAGGGAAAAATCGAAAAACAGGGCGTGCAGAAGTTTGAAAATTTCCTTGTAAAAGACGGACGGAGCAACACATCCCGCGTCGTACAGCCAGGCACCGCCGGAGCGAAAAAAGCGGTGCTGGAATATGAAGTGATAAGGACACTGGAGAACCGAACCCTGGTGCAGATCCACCTCGGAACGGGCCGCCACCACCAGATCCGCGTCCAGTTTTCCCATGCGGGATATCCGCTGGCGGGGGATGCAAAATATGGGGCGAAAGAGAAAGGATCTCTGGCGCTGTGCGCGCATCATCTCGAGCTGAAGCATCCGCGGACAGGCAAACGGCTTTCGTTTACCGTAAAACCAGAAGGTGAAATCTTCCACAGCTTTGTGTAACTATTCAGAGCTATGTGAAATTGCAAAAAAAGTTCAGAAAATTATAAGAAAACAGGACTGGACTATTTTTACGGTTTGTGTATAATAGAGAAAGGTTATGTAACAAAACTGTAAAAAGTAATGGAAAATGATTCATCAGGCAAAGCAGAAAGGGAGAATTATGAAACGCAGAATGATTGCAGTACTGCTTTCCGGAATCCTGCTGTGCTCGGCAGCTGGATGCGGAAAAGAAGCAGTGACAGACAAGAGCACCGCAGCATCGTCGTCTCAGGAAGTGACAGAAACTCCGGCGGCAGAAGAAAGCCCGGAGGCCTCATCGTCCAGCGCAGATTCTACAGCAGAGTCAGCCAGTGCATCCACATCTTCTGAAAGCTCTGGAGATGAAGGAAAAGAAGCAGACAAAAAACGAATAGAAATCACCGTTCCGCACAAAGACGGCATGGAAGCATTGTACGACACCGTGGATGGACTTACCGTTGAAAAAGGCTCTTACATCGCCGTGGTTGCAAAAGACTTAAGTGCCGGTTTTTGGAAAGCCGTAAAAGCCGGTGCGCAGCAGGCACTTGACGATCTGAACGCCTCGCTTGGCTACACCGGAAACGACAAAGTTTATATGACATTTGAAGGCCCGGAAAATGAAAGTGACACCAACTCTCAGATCAATATCATCGACTCTGTCATTTCGGAAAATCCGGACGCGCTGATCCTTGGCATCATTGACCAGCAGTCGGGACAGGCACAGATGGAAGAGGCTTCCGACAGCCAGATTCCGGTCGTCATCGCGGATTCCGGTATCGAGAGTGATCTGATCACCTCGACATGTGCGACTGATCACGCAGCGGCAGCAAAGCTTGCGGCAGATCATCTCTGCGAGGCCATCGGCAACAGCGGAGAGGTTGCGATTGTTGCACATCAGTACAACACCGAGAGCAGCGTAGAGCGCGTGGAAGCATTTAAAAAAGAGATCGAAGAAAAATATACCGATGTGAAAGTGGTTCAGGTGAATTACGGAGATGGAGAAGAATCCATCGCGGACATGCTGAAAAATACACTTGAAACCTACCCGGCTCTGAAGGGCATCTTCTGTACGAACGAAGACATGGCAGACCAGACGCTGGATGCGCTGGCAGATATGGAAAATACTGAGCAGATTCAGATTGTCGGTTTTGATTCCGGTGAAAAACAGCAGAAAGCGATCCAGGAGGGACGCGAGTACGGTACCGTAACGCAGAATCCGTACGGTCTTGGCTATGCGGCAATCGTGGCGGCCGTCCGCGCGATTCAGGGACTTCCGGTAGATCAGAAGATCGATACGGGATATCAGTGGATCGACAAAGACACGATCGATCTGGAGACAAATCAGAAGTATCTTTATAACTGAAAATCAGGATAAAAAATGAACCCGGCAGACAAGGGAATGTTCCTTTGCCTGCCGGGTTTTCTGCGCTGCAGTGCGGATTACGAGTTCTGATCGTCTTCGTAAATTCTCTGTACCTCTTCGGAAATCTGCTGCCGGATCGCGGAGAGATCGACATCCGGGATGCCGTCCTCGGTGATCTGCGGTTTGGAAGGAGAGGTATACGGCTTCGTGTCGCCCATGGAAGCTTTTGGGGATGTTTCTTCTTCGTCAAACTCCTCCGGAGCGGCCGGTTTTGCGGATGGCCGGCGGCGGATGATTTTCGGAAGATCTTTCTCATCGTCGTCATCGTCAGGTTCTTCCGGAACAAAACGGAAATCGTACATGGTGTTCTGCGAAACACGGGTACGGTTCGACGGTTTCTGATAGCTGCGGTACGGATCTCTTGCGTTGCCGGAAGAAGAGGAAGAGGAGCCGCGGCGTTTCTTTTTCTTCTTTCTGGATGGAAGAGGATCGAAACCGGATCTGCGCTTCCGTCTGGCGCGCGCTTTTGCACGGTGTTCGCGTTCTTCTTCGTCGTCATCCTCCCAGTAGTCCGCCTCTTTCCACGGTTTAAACTGGAAGAGCATGCCTGCTGCGGCGAGAATGGCAGAGACAATCCAGAACATCATGTTCAGATCGAGGTCCTTGAAGAAATATGCCATGCGGATCGTCGTGAGGGCGCCGCAGATGGAGGTGACCAGGATTACGGAAATGCGTTCGAACGGAACGCAGATCAGGCTGATCACGAAAGCGACGAGGGCGACGAGTCCATAACCTGTGATATCGTTTGGATTAACGAGATGCCAGAGGCAAAAGCCGACGAGCCCGCAGATCAGAAGAAAAAGTCCGATCCGGTAGAGGACGAAGGCAATGATTGCGGTCAGAAGACCGGTGCCGACGGCAAGCGCCAGGGTGATCGTCGTGGTCTGATTCGTGTAGGTACCCGCTGCATAACCAGCGGCCGCGCCGAGAAAAAATCCGGGAATGACGCTCCAGAGTTTGCGGAGCGCATAGCCGAAGAAACAGTTCAGCAGGGCAAAAACAATCACAATCAGAAGAAGCTGCTGCTGGTAAACACCCATGACGTCCCGGACTTTATCGAGACCGCCAAGCAGCGTGTTGATGTTAAAAGCTTGCATATTCAGATTCATGATATTCACTCCTATATGATGTATCGGAAAAATAGATACAGGTTGTATTTTAGTACGGAACGGCGGTTTTGGCAAGTGAAATTGTGTTTGAGATCTGGAAAACGGCAGAATGGCGGCGGTGTGCATATGGTATAAGGAAGAGCAAAAAGGAAATAAAACAGGCATGAATCAGGATAGAGTGTATGAAAATAGAAGAAATTCCTATCAGGGAAATCCGATGGAGCGGCCGGAGCCGTTTTTTGCGGCACAGCCCTTATGGGGAAGAAGTATGGAGGAGCAGCAGGAAGCGCGGGAACGGCAGCGGATGCAGTCGTATTATTCCCGGACGGCATCTGATCTGCAGAGGCTGGTGGAGGCAGAGTGTGACCGCATGGATTACCGCGGCAGCATGATGTACGACGAATTCCCGGACCGGCTCATGATGGAGCACACCTGCCGGAATATCGCACGTCAGTACAGCAGGGAAAACGGCGGGAAGGATGAGAAAACGGCAGAAGAGGAACTGCTCGATTTAATCGGCGTTCTTTTTTATAATGAAATGTTCCGGAGGCGGAGCAGGAGGAAACATTATTACAATCTGTGGCTTTAAACCGCGCCATAAAGTAATAAGAGGGTAACACATTTTTAATAATTTTTTTGTTGTGGTTTTGCGGAAAACAGATTACAATATTAGCGGGGTTGTAAGGGGCTTTATTACACATGTTTACAAACGATTCAGGAAGTTTGGAGAGTATAAATGGAATTACAGAAATTATTACAGGATGAAATCCGGGAAGGGCTGTACCGTATCACGATCAGCGGTCCAAGAGGGGACAGTGAAGTGTCCAAAGTGAGAATACGCCCGGTTGAAATAAAAGGAAAACTGCTCTTTCAGTGCCAGGAGACCGTCGGCACGAAGGAGTTTCATAAAAATATGACAAAAGACGATGTGATCACCCGGATCAGCGACTGGATGAACGGAACCTTCAAGCAGATGCAGCTCGAATCCGACACCTGCACAGCATCCGTTCTGGTCAGCAAAAAGGGAACGATGACGATCAAAAAGAAACCGCATATGAAAGGAACCGGCAAACCCGTCAATCTGGCGCACAACCGGAAGAAACGGTATATTCTGGAAGAAGGAATCCCGGTTCCTTTTTTACAGGATCTCGGTGTTATGACAAAAGAAGGCAAAATCGTGCGGACCCGCTACGACAAGTTCCGCCAGATCAACCGCTTTCTGGAGTTCATCGAAGATATCCTGCCGCAGCTCCCATCGGACCGCGAGATCACGATTCTCGATTTCGGCTGCGGAAAATCGTATCTGACGTTTGCGATGTATTATTACTTCCGCGAACTGAAAAAACTGGATGTCAATATCATCGGACTTGACTTGAAAGAGGATGTCATCGCAATCTGCAACGGACTGGCGGAGAAATACGGCTATGAAAAGCTGCATTTCTATCAGGGTGACATCGCTTCTTATACCGGCCGCGACGAGGTCGATATGGTGGTGACGCTGCACGCGTGCGACACGGCGACTGACTATGCGCTGGAAAAGGCCGTCAAATGGAATGCAAAAGTTATTCTTTCCGTTCCGTGCTGCCAGCATGAGCTGAACCGCCAGATTGCAAACAAAGAACTGTATCCGATCATGGATTACGGCATCTTAAAAGAGCGCATGGCGGCGCTTCTGACCGACGGAATCCGGGCAAAGCTTCTGGAGAATGCAGGCTATGAGACACAGATTCTCGAATTCATCGACATGGAGCACACGCCGAAGAACCTTCTGATCCGCGCGGTAAAACGCCAGGAAGGCTCGAAAAAACTGCCGGAAGAACTGAAAGTGTGCATGGAAGCGTACCATGTGAAGCCGACACTGGCAGACCTCCTCACAGAAAAGGAGGAGCCGTGATGAATAAAAGAGCAGCAAGGATTCTGATCCTTTTTCTTGTTTTTGCCGCATCAGTCGGTGTGTTCACACACCTGATGAGCCACGAGACGACGGAGAATGCGACCGATCTGGACGCAGCGAGTCTTCCGGTGCTGTACATGAAGACCGCGGACACGACAGTGAACCGCATGTACGGATACCGCCAGGAGATGAACGGCGTAACGACAAGAGAAAACCTGACACCGCTGCCGATGGACCGTTCGCTTACGCTTGAAATTGATGCGAAGGGACAGAAAATTATAAACGTGACCTATACGGTGGAAAGCACAGACGGCGGAGCGCTGATTGAAAACTCGGTGCTGAAATCGTTTGACGAGGACGGAAGCTATCTGAAAGCAGACTTCCAGTTAGAGACCGCGATTCTGATGAATCAGGAATATACGCTGAAGCTCGAGGTTGCCTACGGAAACGGCCAGTCTGCCTGGTATTACACCCGCATTGTACAGCGCAACGGCGTGGAGGTCGGCGATTATCTGGCCTACACGCAGATGTTTGCGCAGACATGCCTGGATAAAACGCAGGCGGAAGCGCTCGTTCCGCAGCTTGAGCCGGATGAGACGGGGGATAATTCTTCGTTCCTCAATGTCAACATTCATTCCAGCCTCGACCAGATTTCCTGGGGAAGCCTCGCACCGACGATCGTACAGCAGCCGGTGCAGCAGATCAAAGAAGCGAATGAGACGACGACCAGCATCAAACAGGAGTACATGATCAGTGCGCAGGATGAGAACGGACAGACGGAGTATTATACCGTAAGCGAGTTCTACCGGATGCGAGAGTCCGACGGAGAGATTATTCTGCTGGACTTCGAGCGGAGCGCACAGCAGATCTTTGATCCGGAGCTTGGTGTTCTGACGAAATCCGGCATTAACCTCGGTGTGACCGGCGAGGATACCAAGTATGTGACGAATACGGCAGGTGATATTGTCGCATTTGTAGTAAACGGTGATCTCTGGTGCTACAACCGCAGCGCCAACAAGACGATCCGCGTTTTCAGCTTCCGTGAGAACGGCAGCATGGATGACCGGGAACAGCACGGAGAGCATGATGTCAACATTGTACGTGTGGATGATGCGGGCGATGTGACGTTTGTTGTTTATGGCTATATGAACCGCGGAAACCACGAGGGTGAAGTGGGAGCAGCCGTTTACTATTATCGCGCCGAGCGGAATGTGGCAACCGAGGAGATTTTCGTTCCGGCGGATATTTCCTACGAGATGCTGAAAAAACAGCTCGACCGCCTCTCCTACGTCAACAAGCAGAGAGAGATGTATCTCTATCTGAATGAGAACCTGTGTAAGGTAGATATTGAAACCGGCACGACGACGGTGGTCCGGGAAAGTATCCCGGAGGACTGCTTTGTAGTATCGGAAAGCCAGGAGAGCATCGCGTGGATGGATGCGGACAATGCAAGCAGTGCGATGAACATCACCGTGATGAATCTGGAGAGCGGGGAAACGCAGCGCTTTGCGGCGGATGACGGACAGAAGATCCGGGCACTTGGCTTTATCAATGAAGACTTTGTCTATGGTATGGCAAACGACAGCGATATTTTAAAAGATATTTCCGGCAATGAAGTTTTCGCTATGCATACGGTGCGGATTGTCAGCATCGACGGAAACGTGAAAAAAGAGTATCACCAGGACGGCTATTATGTGACAGGTGTGTCGATTTCGGACGGCCTTCTGGAGCTGGACCGCGTGGTACGCCAGGAAAACGGCTATGCGGATGCGCCGGAGGATCACATCATGAACGGCGAGCAGCAGAGCCAGGAACTGGTGACGGGCCGCCTGGCAACGGTGGACGACAGAAGAGAGCAGCAGTTCCTTCTGGAATTCTCGACGAGCGGCAAAACACAGTCGCTTCTGACACTGACACCGAAATATATCTATTCAACCTTACGGACCGATCTTACGATGTCGTACGACACGGGCAGCGCAGATCTTTACTATGTATATGGAAAAGGAAAACTGATCGCCATTTTAAGCTCCCCGGCCGAGGCCGTACAGCTTGCCGATGAGAATGTCGGCGTTGTGCTGAACAGCAGCCAGTCCTATGTGTGGGAGCGCGGAAACCGCCAGCAGGGCATGCGCCTCGACGAGACAACGATGCCGTCGGGATTCCAGAGTGCATCTCTGGACGAAAACGTGCTGAAGGAGTCACTCGGTGATGATTACGAACTGCTGAACCTGACGGGCTGCACAAGAGAAGAAATTCTCTACATGATCAGCAGCGGCTACGGCGTTGTTGTAAAGACCGGCGCGAACGAGAGTCTGCTTCTGACCGGATACGATATTTTTGGAAATTCCTGGCTGTATAACCCGGCAACGGGCGAGACAACTGCACTTTCTGACGATGACAGCGATGCATTGTTCGCACAGAACGGCAATGTCTTCATCAGTTATATTAAAAAAGTAAAGATCGAGTGATTTGCGGGGTTTTCTAATGACGCAAAAAGTGCTAGAATAAAGAAAGCACTATGAATATTTAGGGAGAAAAAAGACAATGAAACTTACAACCATCCGAGAGATTTATAAAAACCGGGAAGCATACCTGGACAAAGAAGTAACCGTAGGCGGCTGGGTGCGCAGCGTACGTGATTCCAAAACCTTTGGTTTCATCGTTCTGCACGACGGAAGCTATTTCGAAACCCTGCAGATCGTATACCACGATGAGATGGAAAACTTCGCTGAGATTTCCAAAATGAATGTCGGCGCAGCTATCATCGTAAAAGGTACTCTCGTTGCTACCCCGCAGGCAAAACAGCCGTTTGAGATTCAGGCGGCAGAAGTTACCGTAGAGGGCGTTTCCGCACCGGATTACCCGCTGCAGAAAAAACGCCACTCCATGGAATACCTTCGTACCATTTCCCATCTGCGTCCGAGAACCAACACCTTCCAGGCAGTCTTCCGTGTTCGTTCCCTCTGCGCCTATGCGATCCATCAGTTCTTCCAGGAGAGAGACTTCGTTTATGTCAATACCCCGCTGATCACCGGAAGCGACTGCGAGGGAGCCGGCGAGATGTTCCAGGTAACCACCATGGATCTTGACAATATTCCGAAAACCGAGGACGGCGCTGTTGATTTCACACAGGACTTCTTCGGAAAGAAGACAAGCCTTACCGTAAGCGGACAGTTAAACGGCGAGACCTTTGCACAGGCATTCCGCAATATCTACACCTTCGGACCGACTTTCCGTGCAGAGAATTCCAACACCACCCGCCACGCAGCTGAGTTCTGGATGATCGAGCCGGAAATCGCTTTCGCTGATCTGGAGGACGATATGGAGCTTGCTGAGGCAATGCTGAAATATGTCATCCGCTACGTTATGGAGCATGCACCGGAAGAAATGCAGTTCTTCAACAGTTTCGTGGACAAGGGACTGATCGAGCGTCTGAACCATGTCGTAAATTCTGAGTTCGGCCGTGTAACCTACACCGAGGCTATCGAGCTTCTGGAGAAAAACAACGACAAATTCGATTACAAAGTATACTGGGGATGCGATCTGCAGACCGAGCATGAGCGTTATCTGACCGAGCAGATCTTCAAGAGACCGGTTTTCGTTACCGATTATCCGAAGGAGATCAAAGCGTTCTACATGAAGCTGAACGATGACAACAAGACCGTTGCCGCTATGGACTGTCTGGTTCCTGGCATCGGAGAGATCATCGGCGGAAGCCAGCGTGAGGACGACTACGAGAAACTGCTTGGCCGTATGAAAGAGCTGGGACTTGCTGAGGAAGATTACGGATTCTATCTGGACCTCAGAAAATATGGTTCTACTCACCATGCAGGATTCGGACTGGGATTTGAAAGATGCGTCATGTATCTGACCGGAATGGGCAATATCCGCGACGTTATCCCGTTCCCGAGAACAGTAAACAACTGCGAGCTGTAATTACGAAAAGTGATATAGAAACTTAAAAAATACGGATGCCGGGTGCAGTGGAATCTAATGTGGATTTGGTGCGCCTGACGTCCGTATTGTAGTAATAGAGAAAATGAATCCAGAAAGGGGTATGCGCCTATGCGGTTTATTCATATTGCGGACGTGCATCTCGGCATGCAGCCGGATGCGGGATTTCTCTGGAGCGAGGAACGCGGGGAGGCCATCTGGGAGAGCTTCCGGCGGATCATCCGCCTGGCCGGTCGGGAAAAGACGGACTTTCTGCTGATCGCGGGAGATCTGTTCCAGCGTCAGCCGCTGCTGCGGGAACTGAAAGAGGTTAATGATCTCTTTGCTTCCATCCCGGAGACGATCGTCGTGCTGATTGCCGGAAACCACGATTATGTGAAGCGGGAGAGCTTTTACCGCGGTTTCGACTGGGCAGACAACGTGGTAATGCTCCTGTCGCCGGAGCCGGAGTGTGTTGAAGTCCCGGAGAAGAAGACGGCGGTATACGGATGCAGTTACGACAAAAAAGAGATCCTGGAAAACCGGCTGGACGGCGTGCGGCCGGAGGGAAAAATGAAATATCATCTGCTGCTCGCGCACGGCGGCGATGCCCGCCACATGCCGTGGAATCCGGGCCGCATGGCGCAGGCTGGGTTTGATTATATTGCGTGCGGGCACATTCATAAGCCGGGGATTCTTATTCCCGACAAAATGGCATACGCAGGCGCACTCGAACCGACGGATGAGACGCAGTTGGGGCCGCACGGCTACATCCGCGGAACGGTGGACGAGCACGGCATGCGGATTCAGTTTGTGCCGTTTGCCAGATATGAGTACGAAGATCTGGTGTTGAACGTGACGGAGGATCTGACACAGTATGCGCTGGAGACGAAGCTGAAACAGGAGCTGGCGCTGCGGGAGGATGGGAAGATCCGAAAAATCATCCGCCTGAAACTTGTGGGACACCGTGCCGCCGAGCTGGAATTTTCTCCGAAACGGCTGCTGGACTGCGGCAGAGTCATCTCCGTGGAGGATGAAACACGTCCGGCATACGATCTGGAACAGCTGAAGAAAACGTATGGCGCTAGTCTGATCAGCGCCTATATTGAAGCATTTGAAACAAAGACGGATGCGCAGTCACAGAAGGCGCTCGACTATGGTCTCGAGGCGCTGCTGGCGGCACGCAGGAACGGCTGAAAAAAAGATTGCGGGAGGCGTAGAAGATGAAAATAGAAAAACTGGAAATCCGCAATTTTGGAAAAATGCAGAACCGCACACTGGAATTTTCCGATGGGATTCAGCTCATCAGCGGGGAAAATGAGAGCGGAAAATCGACCGTCCATACCTTCATCCGCAGCATGCTGTTCGGCATGACACGCGGCCGGGGGCGGGCGGCAAAAAATGATGTCTACAGTCGTTATGAGCCATGGGAAAATCCGGCATACTATGCGGGAGAGATGGTGCTTGAAAGCGGCGGCAAACGGTTCCGCCTGACACGGAATTTCGGGCGGCAGAACGCCAATGCAAAGCTGGTGTGCCTGACGGACGGCGAGGTGCTCTCCGTGGAGGACGGCGATCTTTCCATGCTGCTCGGCGGTGTCAGTGAGATTGTGTATGATAATACGGCTTCGATCGGGCAGTTAAAAGGCAGAACCGAGGAAGGGCTTGCGGATGAGCTGCGGAACTATATGGCAAATTACCAGGGGAGCAGCGATGGAGAGCTCGATGTGGCGGCGGCGCTGGATCTGCTGAAGCAGAAGAGAAAGCGCCTGGAGCAGGAACAGAAAAAGACGCTGGCGGGACTGGAAAAACGGAAGGAAGAACTTGAGACGAAAATTTCCGTTTTTACGGAGGAGTGCCGTCAGAGCGAGGAGAATCTGCAGCAGGCGAAAGAGCAGATGAAGCGGGATATTTATCAGAAGGATGTGCCGATCGAACGGGTGCGGAAGATGAAAAAAGAATCTCGGAAGAGCCGCAAATGGGGTGCCGCGTGCGTGGCGCTGGCTGGATTTCTCTTGTTCTTATGCATTCTGCAGTTCTTCCATATTGATTCGCTGCTGACGAGAACGGGACTCGGGCTTGCGATTGCGGCGCTCTTGTATCTGGCGTACAGTCTGTTCCGTCACCGGAAAACGGAGGTCGAGCAGGTCGTGACGGAGCCGGAGGAGCAGGCGATCCGCCGCCAGCAGTGGAATGTGGACCGCCTGAAGCAGGAGCTGGGGCAGAAACAGACGGTGCTGTCGAACTTGCAGAGTGAATACGAAGAGCTCTGCATTTCCATGACGGAAAAAGATCATCTGCAGGAAGAACTCGATGCGCTTTCCCTGGCGGGGGAGACGATCCAGAGTCTCTCCGTACAGATGCAGAGCCGGATCGGCGACCGCTTAAAACAGCAGATGTCAAAAACGCTGTCATCGCTGACGAATGGCCGCTATCTGCAGGTGAATATGGATGAGAATCTGCGGATCGGCCTTCACACCGCAGACGAATATGTGCCGCTTGAACAGGTCAGCCGCGGCACGATCGAGCAGGCGTACTTTGCGCTCCGCATGGCGGCGATGGATGTGCTCTGCGGCGAGGAGGAGCTGCCGGTGATTCTCGATGAATCGTTTGCGTTTTACGATGAAAACCGGCTGAAAGAAACTTTGAAATGGCTGGCGGAAAACCGGACGCAGGTGCTGCTCTTTACGTGTCAGAAGCGGGAGGAGGAAGCACTCTCGGAGATGGGAATTCCGTACCGGAAAATTGTGCTTTAAGTAATGCGGCTCGCAGAGCATCGGTGAGTTGTGGTTTGGAAATAAAGGAGAATAGAAGTTATGCTGACAATAGGATGTCATTTATCATCGTCCAAAGGATATCTTGCCATGGGAAAAGAGGCGGTGTCCATCGGGGCGAATACCTTTCAGTTTTTTACAAGAAACCCGAGAGGAAGCAAGGCGAAAGCCATCGACGAGGCGGATGTCGCAGCGTTTCTTTCTTACAGTAAGGAGCATGGAATCGAGCGCATTTTGGCACATGCGCCGTACACGCTGAATCCGTGCTCGAAGGATGCGCACACGAGAGAGTTTGCATGGATGACGATGGCGGATGATCTGAAACGGATGGAGTATACGCCGGGAAACTGCTACAATTTCCACCCGGGCAGCCATACCGGACAGGGGGCGGAAGAGGGAATCCGTCTGATTTCGGAGATGCTGAATGAAATTTTAAAACCGGAGCAGACGACCACGGTGCTGCTCGAGACGATGGCAGGAAAAGGAACCGAAGTCGGCCGCTCGTTTGAGGAGCTGGCGGCGATTCTGGAGCGCGTGGAATTAAAAGACCATATGGGTGTCTGCCTGGATACGTGCCATGTGTACGATGCGGGATACGATATTGTGGATCATCTCGATGAGGTGCTTGAAGAGTTCGACCGCGTGGTGGGACTTTCGAAGCTGAAAGCAATTCATCTGAACGACAGCAAGAATCAGTTTGAGAGCCATAAAGACCGCCATGAGAAGATCGGCGAGGGATCGCTGGGGCTTGCGGCATTTGAGCGGATCGTGACGCATCCGGCGCTTGCGGGACTGCCGTTCTATCTGGAAACACCGAATGAGCTGGATGGATATGCGAAAGAGATCGCGCTGCTGCGCGGGTTTGCGAAATAGAGGAAGAAGGTAAGAGAAAGTGGAAAACACGAGAGAGAAGAATAAAAGAGCTGACGGAAGAAAAAAGACGTATTTCGACAGGGAAAATAAAAAGAAAGCCGTTCGTACAGAGAAAACAAAGAGCGTGGCACCGGAAAAAGGAAAGCAGAAAAAGAGTTCATCATCGTCGAAATGTCCTTATCAGAAAAAATGCGGCGGATGCACATATCTGAACCTCTCCTACGAAGAGCAGCTCGCGAAAAAAGAGCAGTTCCTGAAGAAGACTCTGAAGGGCATCGTCCCGGTCAAAGGCATGGTTGGCATGGAAAATCCTTATCATTACCGGAATAAAGTCAATTCCGCCTTTGCACGCAAAAAAGACGGAACGATCATATCCGGCATTTATGAAAAGGGCACACACAAAGTGGTCCCGGTCGATGAGTGCCTGCTCGAGGATCAGCGTGCCGATGCCATCATCCGCGATATCCGCAGTCTGCTGAAGAGCTTCAAAATCATGATCTACAACGAGGACAGCGGCTACGGCCTCCTGCGCCACGTCATGGTGCGCACCGGCTTTGCTTCCGGCGAGATCATGGTCGTCCTCGTCTGCGTATCACCAGTCTTCCCGTCAAAAAACAACTTCGTAAAGGCCCTGCGCAAACTCCACCCGGAGATCACCACGATCGTACTGAACGTCAACGACCGCACCGACAGCATGGTACTCGGAAAACGCGACATTGTCCTCTTCGGACGCGGTTACATCGAGGATGAACTCTGCGGCTGCACCTTCCGCATCTCCCCGCAGTCCTTCTACCAGGTCAACCCGGTTCAGACGAAAAACCTGTACGAAAAAGCCATCTCCCTGGCCGGCCTCACCGGAAACGAACGCGTCATGGACGCCTACTGCGGAATCGGAACTATCGGCCTCATCGCATCCCGCGATGCCAGAGAAGTCATCAGCGTCGAACTGAACCCGGACGCCGTCCGCGATGCCGTAACAAACGCCAAACGAAACCAAATCAAAAACGTCTCCTTCTACCAGAACGACGCCGGCGCCTTCATGGTCTCCATGGCCGAAAAAGGCGAAAAAGCCGACGTCGTCTTCATGGACCCGCCAAGAGCCGGCAGTGATGAAGCCTTTCTGTCCTCTGTCGTAACCCTTTCACCGAAAAAAGTGGTCTACGTCTCCTGCAATCCGGAGACATTGGCGAGAGACCTGCGGTATCTGACGAAACGTGGATATAAGGCAGAAGAGGCATGGGGGTATGATATGTTCGCGTGGTCGGAGCATGTGGAGACAGTCTGTTTACTAACGCAAAAGAAGGCTTAATACAACAGAAGAAAATAATTTCGTGAAACAGACGAAGAGGCTTGTCTGAAAAAAGAAGGAATGAAAAAACAGGAGAGGAAAAAAGAAACATGGCAGTAAATAAAAATGGAATCGTAGTATTAGGAGCAGTTTTTGTGGATATCAAAGGTTTTCCAGAGGACATCTACGTCCCGGACGGCAGAAACGCCGGCCATGTCGAATACATCCACGGCGGTGTGAGCCGAAACGTGGTGGAGGATATCGCAAACCTGGAACTGCGCCCGACCTTCCTTGGAATCGCGGATAATACCGCACTCGGCGAGGATGTTGTGCGCAAACTGCAGCGCCACAAAGTCAATACCGAATACATGAAAGAAATCCCGAACGGTATGGGAACATGGCTTGCTGTCTTCGATCACAACGGTGACCTGGCGGGCTCCATTTCCCAGCGCCCGAACCTGATGCCGATTCTCAATATTCTGGAAGAAAACGGAGATGAAATTATCGAAAACTGCGATTCCATTGTGGCAGAGATCGATATGGACAAAGAGATCATCAAAAAGCTGGTACAGCTCTGTGAAAAATACGATAAAAAACTGTACGGCGTTGTCAGCAACATGAACATCGCGGTCAGCAGAAGGGATCTTCTGCAGAAATTTGACTGCCTGATCTGCAACCAGCTCGAGGCAGGCGTTTTCTTCTCCGATGATTACAGCGAAAAAACACCGGCCGAGATGGAAAAGATTCTCGCCGAGCGTCTGAAAGCGGCAAATGTTCCGGCCATGGTCGTAACAATGGGCGGCGACGGAGCGGTTTATGCGGAAGCAGACGGAGAGAGCGGCTTCTGCCCGGCGCAGAAAGTACAGGTAAAAGATACAACAGGAGCCGGTGATGCGTTCTGTGCAGGTGTTTCCGCCGGTCTGACCTATGGAAAAACGCTTGGCCAGGCAGTTGAAATCGGTACGCGTCTTGCTGCATCCGTCATCACATCATCGGAAAATGTCTGCCCGCGCTTCCGCCCGGAAGAGTTCGGCATCGAGGCATAAAAGGGGGCAGAAATGAAGTTACTGTACGGAACTGGCAACCCGGCAAAACTCGACGCGATGCGTCACCGCCTTGCCGGTCTTGGAATTGAGCTGATCGGGCTGAAAGATCTTGGCGGTGTTAAGCAGCCAGAGATTATCGAGGATGGAAAAACGCCGCTGGAAAATGCCAGGAAAAAGGCGGAGGCGTATTTCAACACGCTTCATATGCCGGTGTTCTCCTGTGATTCCGGTCTGTATTTTGACAACGTGGCAGAGGACGACCAGCCCGGCGTCCATGTGCGGACCGTGAACGGAAAGTATCTGTCCGATGAAGAAATGACCGCGCATTACGCCGCCCTTGCGGAAAAGTACGGCGGCCTGACGGGACGCTACAAAAACGCAGTTTCGCTGATTCTTGATGCGGACCACCGCTATGACGCGATGGACCCGTCAATGGAGAGCGCTCCTTTCCGCATGGTCAGCACACCCCATCCGATGAGCAAAAAAGGCTTTCCGCTCGACCGTCTGTCGATCGATCTGCGGACCGGAAAATATTATTACGATCTGAATGAGCAAGAAGCCGCGCTCGATCAGCTTGCCGTGGAAGACGGTTTTCTGCAGTTTTTTGAGCGGGCAATGGAGGAATACCATAAAATGGAACGATATGAACTTCGAACCATCCGCCAGGATGAAATGGAACAGGGCGTTGCCATTGAGCTGGCGTGCTTTCCGCCGAATGAGGCGTGCTCCGAAAAGAGCATGCGCGAGCGGGTGCAGTACGCGCCGGAGCTGTTTCTGGCGGCAGTAGACAAAAAAACCGGAAAAATCGCCGGAACGCTGAACGGACTTGCAACAAACGAGACAAAATTCCGTGATGCCTTTTTCGATGAAATCAGTCTGTACGACCCGAAGGGAGAAAACGTCATGCTGCTGGGTCTCAGTGTCCTGCCGGAATACCGCGGCCAGGGAATCGCCCGCGCGCTGATGGAAGAGTACAGCCGCCGGGAACAGAAAAACGGAAGAAAACAGCTCATTCTGACCTGCCTGCAGGATAAAGTAGAAATGTACAAAAAGATGAACTTTCATGACGAAGGAATCTCTGCGTCCACCTGGGGTGGCGAGGAATGGCATGATATGACGCGAAAGCTAAACGATTAAGGAAGCGCGGGAAACACCTCCTTCTGGTCTGGAAAATTACTGAAATAAGTGGGAATAAGCGGAAGGACTCTGAATATATAAAAATTTTATATATTCCACTTGACAAACCATCTCCATAGTCTTATGATATGTATAAAATTTATATATATAAATATTTTACATATCAGAAACTTACGGAGGTGGTTTTTTATGTATTTTCCGGTATCAGCACTGCTGATCGAATTTATGATCCTGTCCATTGTGAGCCGGGAAGATTCTTATGGATATGAGATCAGCCAGACGATCAAGCTGGTCGCCGACATCAAAGAGTCGACACTGTACCCGATCCTGAAGAAGCTGGAAAAAGCCGGTTACGTAACGACGTATTCCGCAGAGTATCAGGGAAGAAAACGGAAATATTATTCGATTACAGAAGAGGGAAAAATACAGATGGCGTACCTGGAGGGAGAATGGAAGTCCTACCGTGACACCATTGACGACATCATCGAAGGGAGGAAAAAGGGATGACAAGTCAGGAATATTTGAATCAACTGCAGAAGTATCTGAAAAAACTTCCGCAGAGTGATTACGAAGATGCAATGGAGTACTTTACCGAGTACTTTGCGGATGCCGGACCGGAAAACGAGCAGGCAGTGATAGAGGAGCTTGGAACACCAAAGCTTGCGGCCGCCGAGCTGATGATGAATCTTCTGGATAAAAAGATGGATGAACACGCGGCTATGGAACAGGAGGAGAAAAGGAAAGAAAAGAAAAAAACGACAGGCGCCAGCATCATCTGGATCGCCGTTCTCGCCCTGTTTGCGGCTCCGATCGGAGCACCGGTTCTGATCAGTGTCATCCTTGTCCTGCTCTGCGTGGCGCTTTGTGTGGCGTTGTTCGACATGAGTATCTTTCTGGCCGCAGCGGTCGGCGTGGCGGTCGGAATCAAGCTGCTGCTGCGGGGAATTCTGGCAGTTACGGTTTCCTTCGGCGGATTTTCTCTTATCACCGGAATGGGCATATTACTGATTGGAATCAGTATTTTGTGTATTGTGTTCGGTGTATACCTTGCAAAATGGATGGGATGGCTCTTTGTGTGGTGCGCACGCAGAATAACAAGAAAAGGAGGCCGAAGATTATGAAAAAATGGACCAAGGCAGCATTGCTGACAGGCTGTGCCTGCTGCATTGCCGGTGTCGCACTTATGCTCTGCGGCTGGGCAGACGGCGGAAAAGCGTATGCGGAAACGTATGATCTGAATGCGTTTGACGGTTCAGCAAAAAAAGAAGAAAGCATTTCTGTGCAGGAAAAAATAAAGATAGACGATTTTGAAAAATTACAGGCAGATCTTGCGATCGGCGATCTGCGCATCCTTCCGTCCGGTGACGATTCCTGTTATCTCGCCTGGCGGATTCCGTCGAAAAAAGGAGAGACTGCAGTGGAATATCGCGTGCGGGACGGTGTTCTGAGCATCGAAGAGACAAGCGCAGTGTCCGATACGATTTACATCAATATTGACTTTGCGGAAGAAATCCTAAGCGGCGGTAAAGAGTCGGAAACAGGAGTGATTCTGTATGTACCGGAAAAGAAGGTACTGAAAAAAATAGAGGTAACGATGGGATTCGGCGATGTGCAGATGAATGGCATCCGGGCAGAAAGCGGAAGCCTGCAAAATGCGGATGGAGATATCACACTTTTCGGATGTGACATGCAGAATATCAAATGCAAAGCAGATTACGGTGATGTGGAACTGAAGAGCGGAACGTGGGAGAATGGGTCGATCACGCTGGAGGATGGCGATGCGAAAATCCAAAACACGAAGCTTTCAGGAGACGTGTCGGTCAAAAACTCCTACGGCGATATTGACCTTGAACTGGGTGAAAAAGATCTGGAACAGCTGGAAATTACGGCAAAGACAGAGTTTGGGGAGATCGATGTACCGGATACCATGGAAAATCTGCTGCGGAAAGAGGAGGACGAGCAGAGCTTTTCTTATGAACCAGATCAGGCTGCGGGCAGAATCAAACTGATGACACAGGATGGTGATATCTCGATGGAAAACGATTAAGCGTTTGTGACGGTTCAGAGCCATATGAAATTCCGGAAAAATCGCGAATCATGCTTGCATGAATGAATGGTTTTTAAAAATAAAACAAAAGTGATAAAAATACAAGAGGCTGTTTGGATGGTTTCACTAAGAAAAAGAGAAACGATCAAAATAGTCGCTTGTTTTTTGTGCTTAAATTCGCAGTTTTTAACTTGATTTGTAGGTTGCGGTGCTTTAAAATAAAAGTAATAAAGCATTGTGGAACGGGCTCCACAGACCGGCAGCGGGGGAAAAGCCGGAACGAATCAGTAGAAAACAGCCCAGTGTCAGAATGGGAGTTAGGAGAAACTATGGCAAGTATTAGAGACGTCGCAATCAAAGCGGGAGTAGGAATCGGAACGGTATCCCGTGCACTCAATGGAAGCGGGTACATTTCCGATGAAACAAAACAGAAGATTATGCAGGCTGTGGAGGAACTGAACTATAAACCAAATGAGCTTGCTCAGAACCTGTTCCACAACAAGTCCGGTTTTGTCGGAATTGTTGTTACGAATCTTTCACACCCATTCATGGCATCTCTGGTCAAGCATGTCGAGAACAATCTGTACACAAATGGCTACAAGTGCATGCTCTGCGAGGTTGGGGACAACCCGAACCGCATCGAGGAATTTGTGGAAATGCTGCAGCGAAATGTCATGGACGGCATTATCTGCTGTGCGGATATTCCGCCTTCTGTCAGTCTGGCGGAAATTCACCGTCCGATTGTCATGGTTGACCGCTACGTCGCCGAGGGGATCCCGTGTGTGCATTCCGACCATAAGCGCGGCGGTGAGCTTGCGGCGCAGGCACTTTTGAGCGCCGGATGTAAGAACGTGATCTATTTTACATCGAGTGCAACAGAGCGTGGTTACTCGATGGATCGTTACCGACGGTTTGCAGAAGTCTGCAAACAGCATAAATGTAAAGTTACAGCGATTGATGCCGGAAGCAAAATTCCAAATTTTCAGACCGGCTCGATGATCTGGAAAAAATATATCAGCCACTTTGATGGAATTGATGGACTTTTTACAGCCGATGTCACAGCGGCTGTGTGCATGAAGATGCTGCAGAAAAAAGGAATCAAGATTCCGAAAAAGCTGAAGGTGGTCGGCTACGACGGATTGGATTTTACCCGCTTTTTGACACCGGAGCTGACAACGGTTCGTCAGAATGTGCCGGAAATTGCCAAGCGGAGCGTAGATACGGTCATCCGCATGATTGACGGAAAGAAGATTGAGGAGATGGAGCAGATTGTGGATGTGACCTTCCGAAAAGGGGAAAGTATCTGAAAATAACGAAACAGGGAAGCACTGAATTTTGGATTATTTTCCGGGAATGCAATAAAACAGAAGAAGAACAGATATCAGAGACACTCGATCTGAAAAGAAAGGGTGTCTCTTTTTGTGAGCTTTTTTAACCGAATCAAGCAAGTCCCCTGCTTCTATTGCGTGAAGCAATAAGCAGTGGGTTGGGATTTGCTTGTATCAGGAGGAGTGTAAGCTCCTTCTGATAAACTGCGCAAAAAGGCGTGAAAACGTTACAGAAATAGTTGCAATTGTCGAAAAAATAGTGAAAAACAGAAAAGTGGAACATATGGAACAAAAAATGCATGGAACAGCGGAACATGTGGCACAGTGGAATGCGAGAAAAAAGAAAATTAGTGTGGATTTTATGAAAAACAGGGTGCATATTGCACAAAAAAACGAAAACGAAATTGTGAAAATGTTGAAAATGACGAAAAAATATTGGAATATCGTTGACATTAGAAGAACTGCGTACTATGATGCAGATATGGAACAGGTTCCACAATACAAAGTGCCGAAACGGAAACGATGCAAATGTGGAACGAAAAGCGGTTGGTAAAGCTTTTAGAGAAATAAGGAGGGAACTATGAAGAAAAAAACGTCATCGCCGAAAACGGCAGAAAGTGGAAAATTGAAAAAAGCGCTCTCGTGCTGGCAGCTGTACATCCTGCTGATTCCTGCACTGATCTGGCTGATCGTTTTTGCTTACTATCCAATGTACGGCCTGATCATCGCCTTTAAAGATTTTAAAGGCCGCATGGGAATCATGGGAAGCCCGTGGGCAGATCCGATTTTCAAGTATTTCAAGATGTTCTTCAGTACCAGTATTGCCATGACGGCAATCAAGAACACGATTATCATCAGTTTGGAGAGCCTGATCATCGGATTCCCGATTCCGGTTATCTTCGCACTCTTACTGAACCAGGTACAGAGAAGCGGACCGAGACGAATCATCCAGACCATCTCCTACGCACCGTACTTTATGTCAAACGTAGTTGTAGTCAGCCTGATTTCCGTACTGTTTTCCGCAAACGGTCTTGTAAACCACGCGGTTATGGGAGCCGGCGGAAAAGCAATCATGTTCACCAGCCTTCCGGAGTACTTCCGCAAGCTCTTCATCGGAAGTAACATCTGGCAGACGATGGGATTCAACGCCATCATCTTCATCGCAGCACTGACCGCAATCAGCCCGGAATATTACGAAGCAGCAACGATGGATGGTGCTTCCAGATTTCAGAAGATCCTTTACATTGATTTACCTCTGATTATGCCGACCATCATCCTGATGCTGATCCTTCAGGTAGGTAACATTATGAACGTGGGATATGAGAAAGCTTATCTGATGCAGAACGGTACCAACACAACCGTCAGTGAGATCATTTCGACATACGTATACAAAGTAGGTCTCCAGACCGCACAGTACAGTTTTGCGACAGCCGTTGGCTTATTTAACTCTGTTGTAAACTTCATTATTCTGGTTATCACAAACGCAGTTGCAAAGAAGACCAGCGATATCAGTATTTTCTAAGAGTCAGGGGGCTTGAAAAATGGCAAATAATAACACTGTGAAAAAGAAAAAAGTAAAAATGAGTACGGGAGACAAGGTCTTTACCGTGATCAATACCATCATCATGATCCTTGTCTGCATTGCAATTGTATATCCTCTGTATTACGTGCTTCTGGCATCTGTTACAGACCCGGTTGTTGTAAGCTCCGGTAAATTCCTTCTCTACCCGGAAGCATGGTACACCAACGGATATACGACCACACTGAAATATCAGCCGCTCTGGACCGGCTATGCAAACACCATCAAGTATACCGTAGTAGGAACGCTGATTTCCCTGGTCTGCACCATTCCGGCCGGATATGCACTTTCCAGATACGATATGGTAGGAAGAAAACCGATTATGTTCCTGTTCACCTTCACGATGTTCTTCAGCGGCGGTATGATTCCGATGTACTTAACCGTACAGCAGCTGCACA
>OLHE01000073.1_pt1 | contig 93770 bp, 89 predicted proteins | sample 1605821 | NCBI WGS metagenome assembly OLHE01 (sample SAMN03283250) | human gut metagenome | biome: human-associated habitat; material: feces | host: Homo sapiens | place: USA | collected 2013
TGGCTTGTACTCATTGCATGGGACGCACCATTATAAAAGTATTATGGACTACCTTTATAACTTTACGCTCGTTCTATGACTATACAAAAGTATCCTAAACCGCATTCTCAATAAGATAACATTCTTATTGGTAATCTGAATAGTTGCTAACCTACCCAGAACACAGTTCTTATATGATCTAACAAAAATTTTATTTAATTTTCAATGTGCAATCCATAGTAGAAGCTTTTTTAATTCTTCTACTATGAACAGCACAAAAATATTGAAAAAGGATACATTTAATTTTTAAATTTTTTATAAATTTTTTTATTTCTTATTAATTCGACTGAATATGTAATCAATTCGCTCTTTAAATCCTCATCTATAATACCTCGCATATCTTTAGAATTATTATTTATAAGTTTCATTATTTTGTCCAAAACTCTTATTAAAGCTACATCATCAGTTACTGCTAATTTTAATAATTTATAAAACTCTGTTTCGTATTCCATAATTTAATCCTCCAATTTCTTTTTTAATTTTGCTAAAGCACGATTTCTTCTTTGCTTTAATGTACATACTTTTTCGCCTGTAATTTTTGAAATTTCTATATAACTTAATCCATACTTGTAATGTAAATTAAGTAAATAAATATCTTTATGATTTAATATTCCTATATTGGAAATGTCTTCAACTACTGGTTCTTTTATTCTATAATCTTCTATTTCATTAATACTAACTTCACATTCCCTCATTCTTTCAAAATTTCTATAATAATTTAATCTCTTGTGATAAAGAGCTTTCTGCATATAATTTATAAATTTTGCTAATACAATATCATCTTCTAATTCTTCATTAGACATAATAAAAAACCTCCTATTTACTCAAATTTCAAACAATTTGAGTAACAGGAGGTCCTCTACATTTTGTATATAAAAATGTTAAAAGAGCAGAAATGCCCATAATCTTTTTTCTGCTCTTTACAAAATATGAAATTATTTTGACTCCATTCAAGACAATTCTCAAATCTACACACCTCTAAATGCGTAGATTTCAAGAACATAAACATAAACATTTCTAAAAACTACGCCAAAAATCTCTCATATTTTTTTCTTTTAGCATGTTTATGCTTAATTCGTATATAGAATGGAATTGTGTTATATATAAAAATAAAAAGCACACAAATAACCTTTAAAAATTATTGTGTGCTATCTAAATTATTTTTATATATTAAATAAAAATCCATCTTACTCCTCCCTGCTTTTAAATAACCTCATTGGTAATTTGATGGATTTTTCTTTTGTTTTAATTACATATAATGATTATAACCATTAAAATGTAGCTTTTATTGATATTTTATAATGATAATTTCTGACAAATTATGGCTTTCTATGATATTTTGCTTTCTTTTTGTATTTTCCTATTTTAATATAACACATTTTATTTGCAAAATTTGTCGAACCTTGTAAACAAAACAAAAAAAATGCAAAAAAGTAAAAAATACTTTCCGCATTTAAAATAGTTATTATAGAAAATTTAAATTTTAAAAGTGTTCATTTAAAGTTTCTAATTTTTTTAAGATTTTATTATATTCATCTCTAGTTACCCCTGTTCCATCTAAGCTCTTTTGAAATTCTTTCTCTTCTTCTGATAAATCACATTCTGGATCATCATAATAAGTTAGATAATCCATATATAAACATTCACATTCAAATTCCGTATATATTTTATTTTTTAATTTTATTCCCAGTCTTTCAAATATTTTCTTATCTTCTTCTTCAAAATAATCATTAATATCTCTAACTTCTAAATTATGGTATTTTTCAAACCAGTCTTTATATTCATTCTCATTTATTCCTTTTTTGATTCTTTTTAGTTCATCATATATGACTTTATAATCATTAAAAGGTTTCTTTATATATCCTGCAACATTTAATTCATCTGTTATAACATCTTTTTTGTAGTCTGCTGATATTACTAAGAATTTTATTTTGCTATTGGCATCATTGTACTTTTTAATTATATCTAATCCAGTATATCTATGGTTTCTCATTAAGTCTGTTATAACTATTTCTGGTTTTAGTTCCTCTATCATTTTTATTTCATCTTCATCACTATTTGCTACTCCTAGTATTTCAATATCATTATATTTTTCTAGATATTCTCTTATAAATTTGCAAAAATGAACATTATCATCTGCAATTATTACTTTAATTTTTCTCCACATATCAACATTCCCTCCATTTAATTCGCTATTTATTTGTATTATTGTTTCTTTAGCTGCAATTGAAAAGATTTTCTTTAAGTTATTTTTTAAGTATTTATTCACGTCATCCACATAATCAAAGATTCCTTCATATATTTGTCTTTTCAATTTTTTATCAAACTTTTTATTTTCTTCAATATTTTGCAATATTCTATTTATTCTATTTTCTTTATTACTCTTTACTATTTGTAATAATAATTCATCAAAATTTTGTTTTTCACAAACTTTTTCTATTAAATCAAATTTTATTTCTTCCATTTTCCCCTACTTTACCTACTTTTTTACTTTTGGTTTAAATAGTCTACCAAGATTAGCAAATAAATATTGTAAAATATAGCATAATAACTATTGTGAAAGGATTTAATTTATTATGAAAGTAAAAAAATTAAATGGAAAATCAAATGTATTAGGTAAAAATGTTAAGAAATATAGAGAATTAAGACATCTAACCCAAAGAGAATTGTCTGATAAAATAGCTCTTTTAGGTGTAGACATTTATCATTCTGATATTTCTCAAATTGAAAATCAAAAATTGCTACTAAAGGATTTTGAAATTATAGCCATTTGCAAAGCTTTAAATATAACTTATGAACAATTATTTGAAAATACCGATAATATATTTGATTAGTTATTTGCTAGTTTTTACAATTATATTAATTATAATATTTTTGATTATTTTAATCAAATGCTTATATAGAATATGTGATTTTCCATATTCTTTTTTTATTTTCCTCCTTCCCCTCAATTTTTTCGTTTTTTATTGCATCTATTTAGTACATCTATTTTTTCTTTTTTCCATTATAGCATATTCTCTCAAAATATTGAACTATTTTTTTAATTCTCTCAATTTATTGAGAGGTTTTAGTACATAAGTTTGGTAAAATTATTCTAGTTTAGAAAGGTCGTGAAACTATGGAATTTTCAGATGTTGTCGCTTTGAAAATAAAAGAATTAATGCAAGAAAAAAATATTTCTACTTATGGACTTGAAAGTCTAACTGGAGTATATAGTTCAACTATTACTTTATTCCTTAACAGAAAAACAAAAACAATAAGACTTGAAAACTTGTTATATATTTGTGAAGCTCTAGGAACTAATTTATCAGATTTTTTTGCTGATGAAAGATTTAATGAAGCTGAAGCTCAAAACTGGCTTAAAAGAAATAAAGAAAAGTAATAAAAATTTAATTCTATTACTTTTCTTTTATTTTTTATCAAAATTGTTCTTTATAATCTAAATACAAAATTGTAATTTGTATTATAGTTCTTTAAATTTAAAACCTGTAATATTGTTTTCTTCTACTACTTTCTTAAATTGTTCTGTTACATAAGATATTCCTTTTGGAAATTCTGGTAATTTAAAAATAGTTGCATTCTTCAATTTCTTTGTTCTAAAAACATATTTAGTTACCCTCATAACTCTACCTGAAGAAGAAAATCGTTTTAATTCCGATTTTTCATAATCAAGACAATCTATTATATCAGTCACATTTATAACATAAAATATTTTATTTTTGTTTTTTAGTTGAAATATTTGAGAATGCTCTTTTAAATATGGGTATAAAACATTATATGCTTTTTCATTTATAATATATGAACTTGTACTTATACTAGATACATCTCCGATAGGTTTCTCTATTTCATCTTTATACTTGCTTAAAGCAAATAAGTCAAAATTTCTATTTTCTACTTTTTCTCCATCAAATTCATAAGTCTTATATCCACTTTTGTTTAAAGTTTCATAAGCCCTATAATTGCGATCTAGCCATAATTCATAAATTTTTATATTTGACTCGTTATCTTTATCAATTCTTCTTTTTATTCGTAAAGTAAGCTTTGATAATGAACTAATTGTATGTCCTAAATCAAATCCCATAATTTCATCCCCTCTACAACTTACTATTTAATTGCATTATATCATAGTACTATTTAAATATCAAACTTATGATTTTTAAAATATTTTATACTTAATTTTATTATAACTATAGTTGCTTTTCTTGACTTTAAAATTATTATTCGTTTGCTATTATTCCTCTTGTTCTAATTTATTCTTCTTATTATACTTATTTTATATCCTTTTTATTTGCAATATTTTGTCATTAGTAGTATAATAAAATTAGTTTTTATATAAACAAGAGAAAAAGGGGGAATTTTTTATGAATTCAAAAAAAATAGTTTTAATCATTGTTCTTATTTTACTTGCTTTATTAATAGGATTTGTTATATGGAAGTATAATGTTTTAAATGATCTAAGTAAAAAATATGATCAAAGCTTAAAAAGTTCAAATATTTATTATCATTCTGAAACTAATAATTCTGCAATAGATTATTTTAGAAAAGATAATATTGTAAAAACAATATTAACTAATAAGTCATCAAATACTCAAATAATTCAATGGACCAATGCAGAAACTAATGAAAATATTGTAGTTTATCCAGCTTCCAAAACATATTCAGATAATAAAAGTGGATTAATGTTTTCAACACTTCCAACAAGCCAATTTATTGGTAAAGATGCTCCTATTTTCTTGACTTCCCTATTGCCAACTGTTCTTATTTCATCAAAAGAATATGATAATCAGCAATGTTATTGCATAAGTAATGGAGGAAAAAAAGAATATATTAGTAAAAAAAATGGATTAATGGTCTATAATGAATCTTCTTCATTAGATAATGCTGTTAGAACTTATAAATTTGATATTGTAACAGATGAAGATGTAAAAAAACCAGATACTACTGGATATACATATCAACAATAAAATAAAAAAAGGAACCTAGCTCCTTTTTTTATTTTATTCAATATCATGTCTTGCAAATATATTTGCAGGTGTATCTCCTACAACACTATATAAAGGTATTAATCCAACAAATAAATTAAACAAATAAACAATTATAATACTTATACCTACAATATTCCAGTTCATAATAAATGTTTTACCAATATCAATACTATTAATTAGTGTATTCAATATATAACTCATAAACATTATTCCTGGTAAACTTGCTAGTGTTGTTATTGCAAATATTTCTCCTATAAACATTTTATACACATCTGACTTTTTTACACCTATTGCTCTCAATACTCCTATTTCTTTTATTCTTGATAAAAACGAAGATCGTATCATTAAAAATATTTCTATTAAGGATATAGATAATACAATTACTGCAAATATAATATTGCTAATCACTTCATCTTTTCTCTCCTTAATATAAGCTTGTTTATCTTTTTCGTATGTATCTACTATATCTAAGGCATACTCATTTCTAAATGTATTTAAAACATCCTCTTTGTTTTGAGTATATATCATAAAACTACTATTGTTATTAATAACATTATATTTAATTGTGTTACTATTAACAAAATAATTTTGCTTATTTGTTTTACTTTCATAATATCCAACAACTTTTAACTTATTACCATTTACTTCGGCATCTATTGTTTTATTAAGTTTCATTTCATCTTTATTTATAATATTTACAATAACTTCATAATCATTTTCTGGCATTCTTCCTTTTTTTAATGTTATATCATCTAAATATAAATTATAATCCATAATTTTTTCAGTTATCTGTTCCTCTTGATTATTGTTAAATATATTCGTACTATAATTATTATTTTGTGTATTATGAAGTATGTTAATAAAGTTGTCTTTATTCATATATATTGATGGACTTTTTTTATCTGTTATACCTACTATAGTAAAATCTTCTACATTATCTATAGATAATTTTTTTCCTAATAAATCTTCAGTGTCTTTTATTCCTAAATCAATCAATACTGTATTATCTGCACTTGAATATCCGTTGCTATATCCTATAGTATCAATTTTATCCATTATCATTTTATCAATTACAATTTCATTATTACTTTCTGGCATTTTGCCACACAAGAGATCTTCTTGAGTAATTGCACTTGTATCTGTTAATGAACCATTTATCATTAAATAAGCATCTGCTGTCTGATAATATTCTTCAAATTTCATTTTAAAAGTTATAAGACTATCTCCTGGAAGTATATACTCTACCCCATCTTGTTTTTCATATTTCAAATAGTCTTCAACATTTATTTTTCCTAATTCTACCTGTAAATAATTTGGATTTTTAGTTATAAAGTCCTCATCTTTTATTTGTCTTGTACCAAAGATATTACTTATCGAATATACTATAAACATTGCTGATAGAAAATATCCTATAAGTAATATTTTTTTCATTATAGTATAGGTAGAAATTTTTTTAAAGCCATTTATTATTGATTTTAATAATCCATTTATCGAACTATACCTTAATTTCTTCTTTTTAGATATAATCTCATCTAAATTATAATTATATTTTTCGTAAATACTTTTATCAATTTTTTTATAATGGTCATTTATCAATTCAATAGGAGAATCTTCATCAATAACTTCTACTTTTTTATCGTTGGATTCAATATAAATATTTCCATTTTTTGAAACCAGTTTAACATCTATATTCTCGTTTTTTTCTGTAAATACTTCTATTTTACAATTTTCTTTGTTTATATTTTCAATATTTTTTAAATCTTTTAAATATATTTTATTATCTAATCTATATTCTAAAGAATCACTTATTTTATTTTCATAATCGTTTATAATTTTGCCATCTTGTATTTCTATTATTCTTGAAGCATAAAATTTTGCAAGCTCATCTTCATGTGTTACAAGTATAACTAGCTTGCCTTTTGATATTGCTTTTATTATGTTCATTATTTCTAATGAATTTTTGCTATCTAAATTTCCTGTTGGCTCATCTGCAATTATGATATTTGGACTCTTTACAATAGCTCTTGCTATTGCAACTCTTTGTCTTTCTCCCCCAGATAGCATTTTTGCTGGTCTATTTCTATATCTATACATATCTACACTTTCAAGCACATAATTTACCCTTTTTGCTATTTCTTTTTTGTCCTTTATTCCTATCATTTTTAGTGAAATTGCTACATTATCAAAAACAGAATAATTTTCTATTAGCTTGTAATCTTGAAAAATATATCCTATATTTAAGTTTCTTATTTTATCTATTTTGTGTGTTGAAGTCATTTTAGTTATCTTATGACCATTTATATATATTTTTCCTTTATTTGCTTTATCTAATCCACCTATAACATTTAATAATGTTGTTTTTCCACTTCCAGATACTCCTAATAATGCAACTATACCAGATTTGTCAAATTGTAGTGTAGTATTATTTATAATATGTATTTGATTTCTTTTTCCTTTATTAAAATATTTATTTAATTTTTCAATTTTTAACATATACTACACCTCCTCATTATAAGTATTTATAGCAGTATCTTTAAATAAATTTTTAGATACTTTTCTTGAAATCAATATTGAAATTAATAGAAGTATAATATATATTATGATATATTCTTTTATACCTAAATATTTTATAAGCATTGGTAAATAAGTAAGTTTAATTATATTCTTTTTTATTATGCTAAATATTATTAACGATACTATATAAGCTATACTTGAATTTACAAACAATTCTATAGTTAAAATTTGTTTTACATCTCGATATGTAGAGCCAAGCATTCTTAATGTTGTATAATATATATTTCTTGATTTTAAAATAATTCTAATTATAAAATATGATACAAAAAATAATACCATAACTAAAATTATTGTTACAATGGTTTTTATTAGTTTAACAATTTGCTGATTTGATGAAACACTGTCTTTTTTATAATCAGTTATCTTCTTTGCGTCCATTCCTAAATTTTTTAACTCTTGTACTGTTTCATCTATATTCTCTGTATTTTTTACATATACACTTGATTGATATGATGGTTTGTTAAATAATGATTCATATTCTTCTTTATTTACAAATATAGCTTGTCTATATTTATCAAATGAGTCATAGCCTGTAAGTCTATTAAAAGAATTTTTAGAAAAAGTATCTTTTATTTTTAAATCTAATTCATCTGTATAGTATATATTTTGTGCTTCTATTATAATGTGCATACCACTAACTCTACGATCCTCTACTTGATAATTCCAATCCTCACTAACTATTGCTTGTCCTTTATTTACCTTTTCACTTGGAACTATTGTCCTATAAGAGTCATATTGATTATTAAAGAAAGTTCTTATTTTGCTATTCATTTTATTGACATATACTCTCAATTTTTCTAATTGTGTTGATGACATATATATTTTTCCAGTATAATCTTTATCATTATCATTATACTTAATTCCTACAATTTTTAATTGTTCTATTATATTATCATCGCTTATACCTTCAATTAGGAAAGTTTTATTCAATATTTCATCTAAATTTTCTTCTATGTAATAGTTTTCCCTACTTGTTTGCAAGATTATTTCATTTTCATCATTTGGCATTCTGCCTACATCGACTTCATCTTTAAAATTTGATATATCGTTCATTCCTACTGAAAAAGTAACATATTCACTTATAGAATTTCTGTTTAAATTTATTTTTGTGTCAAGAAATATGTCATTTTCTACCACATAATCTACATTTTCGATTTTTTTAATATTATTATAGTCTTTTGTTGAAAATGCTGTTTTATCTGCTTTTTTTATTATTATTCTATTTTCTGATAAATCATTAAAAAATATGTTAGTCGGAATTACAACACTTTCTTCTTCTGTCATCTGAAAGCTTGCATATTCTAGTGATAAAGTAAATGTTATAAACAGAAATACGGAAAAAAGTAAAAAAAATTTTGATTTTATATTAAATGTGTTTCTTAATCCTAGCCTGTACTTATTAAATAATGTCATTTTATTATATTTCTTAACTTTTATATCTATATCATTATCTACTTCTTTAAGTTTTCTATCCTCTATAATTCTTCCATCATTCATTTTTATTATTCTTGTTGCATATTCTTCTACTTGCTCAATATTATGTGTTACTATTATAACTAATTTGTTTTTTGCTACCTCTTTTAAAATTTTTATAATATCTTTTGCTGATTCTGTATCTAAATTTCCTGTTGGTTCATCTGCTACTATTATTGGAGTTTCTTTTACCATTGCTCTAGCTATAGCTACTCTTTGTTTTTGCCCTCCAGATAATTTTGATACTTTTGTATTTTTAAATTTTGACAATCCTACTTGATTGATTATATCTAAAACTTTTTTCTTGATTTGTCTTTTTTTGTAACCATTTAATAATAAAACTAACTCTACATTTTGATATACTGTATAACTATTAACTAAATTAAAGTTTTGAAATATATTTGCAATATATTTTCTTCTGTAATCTTCAAAATCTTTTTCTGTATAATGGCTCGTTTCTTTGCCATTTACGTACATTTCCCCTTCTTCATAAGAGTCTAATCCTGATATTACATTTAACAGTGTACTTTTTCCACTTCCTGATTCTCCAGTAATTGCAATAAATTCTCCCATTTTTAATTCTAAATTTATTTTTGCAAATCCTGTTGCTATTATTCCTTTATTATAATAAAATTTAGATACATTTTTTAATTTTAACATTTATTTTTTCCTCTTTTTTACTCAATATGGCATGATTTTATATTTTTCATACTTTTGTTTTTCATTTGAAGTAATTTATTTTTACAATTATCACAACTTTTTATATGTTTTTCTATATATAGTATTGATTCATCACTTGCCAAGTCGTCAATATACATAGGCATTAAATCAATAACTATACAACATTCATTATATTTTTTAATCACTTTTTCCTCCTTTAATTATATGACGAATTAAAGTGATTTTCGTTACATTTTTTTATTTTATTCAAAATATTTATTGAATAATTCTTTTGCATTGTTCATCACATCTTCTTTTGACATTCCACTATGATCATAGGGGTATATTCTACTATTTCCTTTTTTTAAATAAATTTGCCAGCTAGGATAAAATTTTGTTCCACAAAAATCTACAAATTCATTAATTATATTTACATTTTTTTCTATATCTCCATAGTTATTTATTAATAAATGAGTATCATAATCAAGTATCTCATTATTAATATTTTCCTCTACTATAAAATATTCTTTATTAGGACTCTCCCATTTATCAAAGTAATATTTATGATAATTATCTAAAAAGTCTTCTGTCAAACTACCAAAATTCTTAATAGCAGTAAATTTTATTTCATCATTTTCTTTCAATTGAAGTTTATATGTTCCATTTTCTTTTTCATCAATATTTTGCGAAATTATTTTTACTTCTATATTATACATATTTTCTAATGTTTCTACAACCGAAACATTAGTTCTTTCTTTTATATTAGTAAAATTAACATATAGATTTAATAATATAAAGAAAATAGCTATTGTAAATATAATAATAGCAAAAATTTTTAATGTTTTTCCTGTAATATTCATTGCTTTTACAAGAGCCTTAACACCTTTATATTCTCTTTTTTGGTTTAATTCTGAAAAATCTATTTTAAATTTTTCTTTTTGTTCTAATTTTCGTTGTTCATCCCATTTTTCTAATTCTTCCCAATCTTTTTTATTATCCATATTTGTTTCCCCTTTATTTTTAAATATAAACTGTTGTGTATATTTTATCGTTTTTTATCGTTTTTTGTCGATAATTATATTAACAATTTTTAACATCTCTATTTACTTTTTTTAATTATGTGCTATAATATTTAGTATGCTTATTCGTAGGAATGCTTTGCAAATGCAGTCATTCGATAAGCAAAAAAAACTGTGATGGGTGCTTGTGTCTATTATTGGAGGTAATACTATGAAAAGACATTTTGGTATCCTTATGGCATTGGTTATGGCTTTTGCTTGCTTTGGCAGTACAACTGCTTTTGCTGCTGAAGTACAACCCACTGCGGATGTGGCCGTTGTCGAAACGAGCAACAATGAAGTGACTCCTTGCGGCTCTTTGAGCGGTTATGGCCATCACTGGTACAACTCCGGTGAAAGTACGGATGGCGACTTCTATGTCAACGTAACCGGTTTGTCTTGGCCGACTGCACAGCTTACTTTGAACATTGAGAACTTCGGTCCCAATGATGCTGTGGCTGTTCAGGTTTACAGACCGGATGGTACTTTTGCCTGGGGAACGCTCGACAATGTCGGTGATTACATCACCATGGCAAACAAAGACGACTGGCATAACATCAAGTTCACCAATGGAAAGACCGGAACTTATCGTATTCGCTATTCCATCATCAATTGGAATGGTGAGACGCCTAGCTCTGGTCGCATCAACTGCTGGATTTATTGATTTCAGCAATCAGTAATCAGAATAAGTAACTAATCGTTAGCACCTCTCACAGTTTTCCGTAGATAGATGTATCTGTCTACGGTTTTTTTGTGTTGAGCTTTTCTACAAAATTTATCTATTTTTATTCTTCCACAGATACTATAAACTGCTTTTGTCATAATTCAAATATATTGCATTTTAACATTAAGTTTCTAACTTTTGTTTTATCTTTAAATGGTACTTCCCATACACTTCCTGATATTGACCTTTTTACTTTAAACTCTTTTGTAGGTTCTCCAAAAATCTTATTTAATTTTCTTTGTAAATCAACTTTATTTGTATAAATTGATATTATTTGTTCTTTATATAAATATTTATATTAGTTTCTGTTTCAAATTAATTAGCTTCTTTATATATTTTTTCTCCATAACATTCTTCACTCCTTGCTAGTTGTTTTATCTTTTGTGAATGTTATCCTTTATTTATACTAATTTTCTATTTTTTCTAATTTAACTAATATATTACTATATTCTTCATTAGCTCTTTGTATATCTCCATTTTTACTACTTCTTCTCCAAATATCTTCTATTATATTATTTTCAATTAATTTTGCTTCATCTTGACTATAACTTCTATCTTCAATATTGATACCTATATTTTTTAATAAATTTGTTTCATTTTCTGATAATTCATTTAATAATTTCATTTTTTTCATCCCTTCTACTTTTCCTTTACTGCAATCATAAGTTCATTATCTTGTACTGTAATTTTAGTATTATTATACTCAAATTTAGCTCCAGTAAAAAATACTCTATAACCTTGATTTTCTAATTTTGTTCTTATCAATAATAAAAATCTGTCTGTATTTTCTTCTGATAAATTATATTTTACTCTTAACTCATAATATGTATATCTAATATAATTTGGATTAATTTTTATTTTAATTTTTAAAGTATTTTCTATTAGTTTTATAAAATCTTTATCATACAACTTATTATCACTCCTTATAACTTTTTACATATTATCATAAAAAAGCAAAAAAATAAATAGTATCAAGTAAAGAATAAAAACCTTTACTTGATACTACTTTTATTCATATTTTGGACTTCCATAGCCCATAACTTGTACATCATCAAAAGAGTACATTCTTTCAGCACATTTATTGCTTGTATTTCCCTCTATTGTATAGATATTTCTATTAGTAATATCTGTTCTCGTTACAATTCCAACATGATCACTTGTCCCATCTTGATTACCGTTTTCATCTTTCCAGTCAAAGAAAATTATATCCCCTATAATAGGATAATAGTTTTCTCCTCTATCGTGCCATTCATTTTTTTCTTTAAACCAATTTATGCCATCTGTACAAACAGAAAATTTAGGTATTATTCCTTTTTCTATGTAATCACATTCATTAGCACACCAACTCACATAACAAGCACACCAATGTACATGTTCTTCAAAGCCATACCATTTCCAGAACTTATCTCCTCCCTCATTTCCTATTTGTGCTTTTGCAACTAATATTATTTCACTATTAGGAATTTGTGAAGTATCATAATCTGCATCTCCATTGCTGTTAAAAATTGCAACTATAAATCCTCCAATTAAAGCTATAACAAGAATAATTACAACTGCTACCCAGCCTCCTGCAATAATTGCTGATATAATAGCTTTTGTAGTAGTAATTATTGCTTTTACTGTTTTTATAGTAGCTTGTACTGTAACTTTTGTAGCTTTTATTGTAGCTTGAATAGTTTTTTTTGATATTTGTACTGCTCTTTGTGTCATTTTAACACTTTCTTTTGCAACTATTTTAGTATTTTTTGCTACTTGCTCTGATGTCTTTATTCCTTTTTTAGCAAGTGTAGTAGTATTTTTAGCTGTTTTAATACTTTGCTTTGTTCCTTTTTTTATTGTTTTGCTTGAATTTTCAACTACATTTTTTAACTCTCTTGCCTTTTTTTCTTTAATTCTAGATTTTAATATTTCTACTTTTTGTTTTCCTTTTATAAAATTTTCTTGTGTTTCTTTTAATGATTTTTTTCCAATTTCATTTACTTCAACTGCTCCTTTTCTTGAAATATAGCTTATATCATTTTGGATTTTTTGACTTGCATAATTTTCAGCAGTATTATTATCATTTGTAGAAATTTCATTTACTTTTTCCTTTACAGTTATTAAATTATTTTTGAACTTTTGTACTTGTACTATTTCTTTTTCTAGTTTCTTTATTGTGCCTTTTGGCTTTACTTTGATTTCTGCCATTTGCTCCACCTCCAGACTTTTATATTTTCTTCGCAATGATTACCATTCTTCCATTTTTTTGTGAATATTCACAAGTAGATAATGTTATTAACTTATCTCCGTATTTTAAATTTACATCTGTATTGTAAAATTCTAAATTTCGACAATTTTCTATAAAAGAATTAAACTCTTGCTCATTATAAAAATTAGTATAATTATAATATTTGAAACCATTATCAGAATAGGCTATTGTTTTAAATGCAGTTACTATTTCATAGGTATTTTTAATTGTTTGTCCATCTCTCAAAGTATAAAAATAGATATACTTATGATTTTTATAATAGTTATAATTTTTATAATTTACTAATTCTGCAAACATTGAATTATCGTTCATGTGATGCCCGTAAATAATAAGATTATTACTTGTTCTCAAGTTGCAATATTCAGCTAAGTACGGAGTACCACGACTTGAATATTTCTTATAAATATTTCTATGAAGATAATAATTTTCATTTTGCATAATAGGATAATTTATATTAGTTCCATTTATTTTAATCCAACCTATTACATCTGTATTTATTTTTGATATGTTTTCTAAATTATAGAAATCATCTGGATTTGTATTATTTTCAGTAGATATATTATCTGATTTATCTTCTGAAGCATTTGTATAGTCATTCTCTTGTATCGAATTTTCTTCATTTTTTACTATTTCTTGTAGATCCTCATATATATTGTTTTCTTTTTTATTTTCTGCAATTTCTTTTATAAAAAAGTAGCTACTAATAGCAAATAAAACTATTAGTAGCATTAAGATAAACTTATACTTTTTATTCATTAAATCCTTCTCCTGGCTTCGTTGTCATCAATGTATAAAGTCTTGTATTCTTTGGAAACTTATTAACAAAAGGAACTAAAGATGAACCCACTTTTATAAGTCCTTCTCCAGCTCCTACATTGGTTATATAACTCATCTGCAAATCAGAAATATTAAGTAATTTTGCAAGTTCTATTCTATCTGTACTTGCTTGATTAAGCATTATAATAAACTCTGAATTAGCAAGCATAGTTCTTGCTGTATGACTTTGTAATAAGTCTTCTACATTTTGAGTTATCCCTGTACAAAAAGCTCCATATTTCCTAACTCTTTTCCAAAGTGTAAATAAGAAATTTGCAGAATATTCATATTGGAATAATAAGTATATTTCATCAATGAAAATATAAGTATTTTTTCCTTTTGTTCTATTGGCTGTTATTCTATTTAATATAGAATCTAGAACAACCAACATTCCTATTGGTTGCAATTGTTTTCCTAACTCTAAAATATCATAGCATATTAAACTATTAGATGTATTAACATTAGTATTCATAGCAAACGTATTTAAAGAGCCATTTGTAAATAATTCTATTGCAAGTGCTATTTCTTTTGCCTCATCTTCTGGTTGTTTTAAAAGTTCTTCTCTAAAGTCTTGTAAAGTTGGAGGTACTCCTTGATAGTTACCTTGTTGAAATACTCTGTAAACATTCGCAGTACATCTATCTATTATTGATTTTTGTTTCGGTCCGAGATTGCCACTACCAATTAGTTGTTCACACAAAGATAGTATAAATTCAGATTTTAATATTATTGGATTTGCTCCATCTCCATATTCTGAATTCATATCCATTGCATTTATGTGATTATTACTTACTGCTGATATTTTAATAACCTCTCCACCCAAAGCTTTAACAAGTGGTGCATATTCAGATTCAGGATCTATTAAAATAATATCAGCATTTGGATCTCGTAATCGTATTGAAGTTATTTCTTGTTTACCTGTAAATGACTTTCCACTGCCAGACACTCCCAGAATGAATGAGTTCCCATTTAAAAGCTGTCTTCTATCTGCAATAATCATGTTCTTACTAATAGCATTTTGACCATAAAAAATACCATTCTCGTGCCTTATTTCTTGCACTTTGAATGGCATAAATACTGCTAAACTTTCAGTAGTCAAAGTTCTTACTGCATCTATTTTTCTTACCCCAAAAGGTAATACTGTGTTAAGTCCATCTAATTGTTGAAACCTTAATATTCCTAACTGACATAGATTTTTACTAGCTATTTTTAAAATTGCATCTGTAACACTTTCTAATTTTTCTTTTGACTCTTCTGTTATTACCATTGTAATAACTCCTAAAAACATTCTTTGATCACGAATAGTTAAGTCATCTAGCATTTCCTTCGAGTCATTTCTTTGTTGCTCCATATCATAAGGTATTATTGCAGAAAAATTGTTTTGAGCATTCTGTTTTCTTTGCCAATTTGTAATATTAGTTTCTACACCTAATCTACGATTTTCAGCTTCCTTTACTGCTTCGTCCATAGGGATTGGAATAACATCTATTGATAACATCATATTTTTATTTAAATCTGTAAGTTCTGTTACCATATCATCATTGATATAACTTGAATATTCCTTTAAGAATAATACCCTTCCGTATCTATCTCCCATTTTAAAATGATCTCTTTCAAGTTCAATTGTATCAGGACAAATAAAATCTTTAAAATTATGACCTTTTTTCATTGTTTCGTGTATATCAAATCTAAAAGAAGTTTCTTCTCCAGTTCTATAAAAATCATGTGCTATTCTTAATCTTTCTTTTGCATCTAATTCAATACATTTTGAACCTAATGTATTAAATCTGCTTATCAATTCACTCCCCGCTCTATTAAAATAGTTTCGAGCTTCTTCGACATTTTTCTTATAAACAGATAGTGTTATTATTTTTTCTTGCACAATTTCATTTGCATTTTTTGCTTGAGATATAAGCATTTTATTATATTCTTTTCTATAATCATTAAGTTCATCATTACTTTCATCAAGTAATATTGTTTTTTCAAAATCCAACTTATTTATTCTTCTATTATTTATTGTTATTTTTGTAATTGCTCCAACATCTAGAGAATTTAATAAATCAGAATACTCTAAAAACATTGCCTCTTTATCTTCTTTACTAGCTACTGCATAGTTAATATCCATAAACTTATATGATTTTGAGAATTTATTTTTACTTACTTGAAAAATCCCATCTTCCCATATTGCTTTTATTGGAATAATATCTTGAACACATTTAGGTATTTTGAATTTTTCTTTATCTAATTTTAAAATTTTATTAAGAGTTTTCATTATTTTTTACCTCCTTTTTCTTCTTTTTATTTTTCTTTTCTTTCATCTTTTTCTGTGGCTTTAGCAAACTTTGTTTTAACTTTCTATCAATAGTTGGTTTAAATATTTCAGCATATATATTTGTTGTTTTAAAAGTTAGTTTTCTAGGAGTTAAAAACTCTGACTTTATAACTGCAACAATAAATTTTTCTGCTGTCATTCCGTTGTATTTTACAAAACCTAATACTGCAAATGGTACAGCTCCTAAAATGCACACCCAACTTAAAGTTTCAATTCCACAGAATGGTTTTAAAATAAAGTATAAAATTACTGCTACAATACAAGCCAAGACAGAAAAAATGAACTGCCTTAAAGACAGTCCAAAAAATATACTCTCACTAAATTCTCTAATATCTTTATTTATTTTTACTTCCATCTATCTAGCCTCCTTGTTTTTCTTTTTTTCTTTTTGTTTTTCTTCTTTAATCATTTGCTCAACTAACATAAGTTTTTTATTTTCTCTTATGAACTCTTTTTCATACCCTTGTTTTGATTGTTCCAGAGAATAATTACTTGAATAGCACATTATATTATGACTAATCATATCTTTTATTTCATTAAGAAACTCTAATTTTGTAATTTCGGTTTCATCTTTATTTAAAATTAAATCAATAACCTTTTCTGTATATTCTTCATATCCAAAAAAAGGCACATAATATTCTTTTGTCTCTCTAATATACATTGCCATAGCTTTTAATTGTTTAATGCTTGGATTTATTCTTTCTTCACTATCTTCTTCTGTAAATAATCTTTCTATTGATTCAAGATTTGTAAGAACAACTCCCTCATTCATTTCATAATCATAATTATATGATGCTGTTAAAAGTTCTTCAGCCTCCTTATCACTCAGTTCATATAATTTCATTATTCGACTTAATTCTTTTCTTGTTTCTATACTAGCTTTATCTCTATGATAATCAAATGTTAATTCACAATTCATAACATTTTCTTCTATAGTTCCATCATTAAAACGAACTATATATGAATCATGTTCTGGATTTCTACCTTTTATTACACCTAAAACTTCTATCACTTCTCCGTTATGCCTCATATCACTTGCAATTTTTGTTTCAAACAATGCTGTTTTGTCTTTAAATTTTGTATAATCATAACTGTCTTCAATGATTTTTAATTCCTCTTCATTTATTAAATTCATAATATTTTCCTACCTTTCCAATAATTTATTTTTTATTTTTTCTTTTAAACCAAATTGAGGAAATGATTTATATGTTCTTGAATAATAGTTCTTGAAAAAGTCTTTATTGTTCTCCGAATACATATACATCCAATCATCAGGATTTTTCATTCCTCTTTTTATTGCATTCTCAAACGCATCATTTGGATTTTCTCTTATTTTCATACCTTCAAATATACTCCCAGTTGGGTGTACCAAATATTTAATCCCATTTTCTTCTGTATGTATAAAATCCGAACTCATATTATCTTGCACCTCTTTCTTTATGTTTTTTCTTCATTTCTTCTTGCTCTATTTTTTCATTTGCCACATCTAGAGTATCTTCATCAATTATCTTATAATCTTTTACGTTTATTTCTCCCCTTTGTAGCATAACTAATCTATCGATTATATCTTCTCTTACTTTTGGCTCACATTTATTCAAAAAAACGCCAAATGTATCTAATAAAGGCTTATCCATGTTTGGATTTTCGTAATCATATACTTTAATATCTTTCAAACCACATTTTTCATTATAATCTACAATAAAATCTGGTAAATCTTTATATTTGATAACTGCCTCCTCGATACCATCATCAACATATACTAATCTTTCTTTACTTTGTAAAAGTTTTATTATTTCGTCTATTTCATAAAATTTTAAATTTGGTTCCAAATAAAACACTCCTTTCCATCTATAACCCCATCATTTCTCTAACAATTCTGTCCGACATTCTAATAGTTCCAACTAGAACTAACATATTAAATATCAGTTCTCCAACATACTTCCATACCATTGTAACTGTCGCAGCACCAGTATCTACATTTGGTGCAGTTGTTACAAATGCTGAAAAAATCACACAAGCTAATACAATAATTGCACCTTCTAAACAAACTGCTATATAACTTTTTAGAAAGCTTTTTCCTATATTTTGTGTACTTTCTCCTGCAAAAGATGATAGTGGTATTGGAGCTATTGCTGTATACATATATAGTTTAAAAAATCTTCCGTATACTGTTAAAATTAAAATAAATGATAATACAGTTACAAAAAGTCCTCCTAACAAAGTAACTGCCCATAAAGGTATACTTTCAAAAAATCCACAATTATTAACTGCATCTACAATTGATTGAGGTAAAGTCATAGAACTTGCTTGAAATGAACTTTTCGCCATAATTGTTGTCGCTATTCCTTGTATTATTCTAAAAACTGCTAACATTAATTCTAATCCATAAGTAACAATTCCTTTTGCTATTGCAAATCTTAAAAATAGTTTTACTGCTTGTTCTGGTCTTTTTAATTCTGAAAAATTAGTACAAGTTCTTGCTACTCCAACAACAAAAAACAAAACAAGTAATGCTAAACCTATTGCTTGTAATGCACCATTAATATTTAAAATAATATTCCATATTGTTCCACCTTTAAAATCTGCTGGACTTTGTGTAACTAACATATAAATCTCTGATAATTTACCATTCCATGTATCTAATGCATTTTGTAAATTTCCAACTATCCAGTTCAATTTAATCGCCTCCCTTTTTATAATTTTCTATTTGATATTTCTTCACTTATCTTCCAATCCTGTTAGTAGCAATATCATAGTACTCTTTATCTATTTCAAACCCTATATAATTTCTATAAGTATTTTTACAAGCAATAATTGTATTTCCACTTCCAATACAACTATCTAAAACCAAATCTCCTATGTTAGTATAAGTTTTAATAAGATATTCTAACAATGATATTGGCTTTTCAGTCGGATGTGTAGCAATAGACGGATGACTTTTTTAAAATTCCAATATACTTGTAGGATATTTTTGTCTACATCCTTTCCTTTTATCATCCATCTGTCTAAAACTTCCGTAATTGTTGTTTACAATTTGCTTGTTCTTATACATTACCCCTTTTCCATGTAAAGGTTCGCCAATGCTAAATTGTGGATTATATGTAGGACTTTTTTTGTAAAATACGGCTATTTGTTCATGCTTACGAAGAGGCTGTCTATTTGCGTTTAAGAATCCACTTGTTAATCCTTTATTCCACACTAAATCATATCTAAACATTTCTAAATTTTTTGCTACTAATTCAATATAAAATTTTCCTTGTGCAAATAGACATATTGCTCCATTATCTTTAATTATTCTTTTATACTCTTTCCACAAAAATTCTGTTGGTATTTTTGTGTCCTTTGAATTTTTCGTAATTCCATATGGTAAATCTGTTAAAATTAAATCAATAGTTTTATCTTCAATTTTTTTCATACCAATTAAACAATCTTCATTATATATTTTATTTTTTTCTATCATATCAATTAAAGGGACTTTTCTCGTTCCTTTATCTACCCTCCTGTAATAATATTTAATATTTCTTTTGCAAATGTAATTACTACTCCACCTGCTAAAGTCATTATTCCATTAGCTCTTTGTGTTGGATCATGTGATTTTAAACTCATTCCTACCTGTACTATTCCAAAACCTAATATAATCATTCCAACTGCTCTTATTAATCCGAATATAAAATTAGATAAATTATTAACAATAGATATTGGATCATCTGCTGCAAATACTTGAATTTGTTGTGCTACATTTAGTGCTATAACATAACCTATAATTATTGCTCCTCTTTTTAATGTTTTCTTTAAAAATACCTTTAAAGTTCTTTTTCTTTTATTTTCCATATCAAAATTCCTCCTTAAATTTTTATTTTAGGGTACAAAAAAAGACCAAAGTATATTGTTTTAAAAATAACTTTGGTCTTTTAGATAGTATTAGCAATTTTACTATCTTCTTTGTACATATTTTCTATTTCTTCACTTGACAATAGTTCAATGTCAAAATCTTTTGTTTCTAAATCTATAATTTCATTTGTATCAATTTTTACATTGTCTAAATTAAATGATATTGTTCCTACTGAATTTTCTGTTCCTCCATGTATATACGGTTTTATTTCACTATTTCCAATAGGTGTATTCATACTATTAAAATGTTCTTTTAAATTAAACTTTAAGTCTTTTACAGGTCTTTCGCCTCTAATAAATAGCAAAGCATAATTATTATCTAGCATTCTTACCTCATCTGGTGTTAATAATTCTCTACCTGCAATTTGGTCATTTGTGGAGTAACTTCCATGAGAGCCATAACTCCTACCATAAGTATTAGTATCTATTGTTTCTTTTCCCAATAATTCACTAACATACTTATGAGTGCTTTGCTCATTTCCACCTAAATATAAAAACTCATCACAATTTCCAACTATACTTTCCCATTGTTTTTCAAACAAGGCTTTTAACTGTGCTAAATTTTGCAATATTATAGAAACAGATACCTCTCGTGACCTCATTACTGATAATATTTTATCAAAGTCATCTGGTAGACTAACATTTGCAAATTCGTCCATTACAAAGTGAACATGGACTGGTAAACTACCACCATATTTATAATCTGCTAAATAAAATAATTGTTGAAATAATTGTGTATATAGTACACTAACTAGAAAATTAAATGATGTATCATTGTCTGGAATAATTGCAAATAGTGCAACTTTCTTTTCTCCTAAACTTGGCAAATCTAGTTCATCTGTTTGAGTTAATTGTGCCATACTCTCCAAATTAAACTTTTCTAATCTTGCAGCAAGGGTTACTTGTATAGATTTTAATGTTTTAGCAGAACCAGAATGATATGCTCTATAATATTTTAGTGCTATATGTTCTTGATTTCTCGTTTCTAATCTATTAAATAGCATATCAAGTGGACTGACATAATCATCATCATCTTCTTTTACATCTCCAGCTCTTAATAATTCCATTACCATTACAAAATTTTGTTCTTCTTCAGGTGCTTCATATTTCAAATAAAATATCAAAGCTAAAAGCAACATACTTGCAGCAGTATCCCAAAATGGATCATTTGTGCTACTTCCCTTTGGTGTTGTTGATTTAAAAAGATTTGTTACTAATTTTTGAACATCGTTATCCGTTTTTATATAAACAAATGGATTATAACAGTGTGATTTTTCCATATTTATTAAGTCTAATATTCTAACTTCATAACCGTTCTTTTTCTAGCAAATAGCCTGTATCTCTAACAATTTCGCCCTTTGGATCTAGTATTACATAAGAACTTGTACATTGCATCACATTAGGTTTACAATAGCTAAAAGTTTTTCCTGCTCCACTGCCGCCTATAACTAATACATTAACATTTCTTCTGTGCTTTTTTCCATTTAATCCTACTGAAACATTTTTAGTTAGTATCTTATTATAATTGTTAGGTTGCTTATATTTTTTATTTAGTTCTTTTGCATTGCCCCATTTTGCAGAACCATTTTCTTCTCTTCTTCTATAATTTTTTCTAGTTGATTCGTATAACAAAATTGAAAATATATAAATAATCAAAATAATAAAGATAGTTCTAATGCTATTTTCTACAATGACTATTTTAAACGGATCATTTAATACAATACTACCATTCTTTATTATTTCTATAAGTCCACCTTTTGTATACGGAGCTAATAAGAGAGCAATCCAAACAATTGGAAATATTCCTAATATATAGAATATTTTTCTAATTCTTTTTTCATCTTGCTTCATTGCTTACATATTTTCCTTTTGTATGTCTATTTAAAGATAACATCTTCTTATTTATAGGGGCTTTTAATAATTTTGACATTAACCTATCTATAATTTCTATATCCACATTTTCCTGTATTTTTATATTTCTAAATTCGTTCAATGCATTTAATATTAGTCGATAGTCATATTTATCTAAATTAATTGTTCTTATTTCTTCCATATAACTTTCCTCCTTATCTACTAGATTTTACTTTTGGCTTTTTATTGTTTTGAACAGTTGGTATATTTGCTATAACTTTTTCTTTTGATTTTTGTTCATCTAATTTTTTTGCTTCAACTTTAAGTTCTACAAGTTCTTTCTTTACAGATGGTTTCTTTTTGCCATTAGATACCCCTTCTTGCATTTTGGAAGTCGTTGAGGAAGGCTCTGACAGAGGGTCTTTTTCCGTCTTTGCCATATTGAAATTTACTTTTGAAGTTTCCTCTGTTTGTATAGGTTTTTTAGCTAATAAATCTTCTAATTGTTGTTCTTTTGACTTTTCTGGAATCCCTTTTTCTCTTTTTTCTGCATCTCTATCCTCAATAGCTTTTGTAATAACCGTATCCAATTTTGCAGTATCTGTTGTTGTTAGTTTAAATCTTTCAACAATTCTATTTATTCTTGAAGCATCTTCATCTTTTACCATAACATCTACCATACCATCAATATCTTTGTTTTTTCCATGTATTAAAGCACAATATGAAATGCCATAATTCTTTGCCTCTCTTGCAAATGTTTTTAAATCCTCTTTGCTAACTGTAAATATTTTTAAAGGTTTTCCTGTTCTTAACATGTTATTAAGTCTAATCTTTCCTTTTGTTTGTTTTTTATCTTTCATAATAGTATAAATCATTGCAGCAACATTTTTTGCTCCACTACCAGTTAGTCTTGCTAAAACCTCAAATCCTTCTAAACTTAATCTTACAACTTGTTCTGATACATCTCCGTTAACACTCATATATCATTTACTCCTTTCCTTTATTACTTTTATCTTTTTTTCTGTCTTTTGTTTCTTTTTCTATTTCTTCTTGTGTATCTAATTCAGATAAATTATTATCTATCTTTGGTACTCTTGTTTTTATATCTTCACATAGCTCCACCCTCTTTCTTAATTTAATTAATTTATCATTTAAAGATGAAATCTGCTCTGCATATTTGTGCATTTCATTTTCATCTTTTGATAGCTTTCTTCTAGACCAAAGTTTTTCTCTTTGGTCTAGTATTTCTTTTATCTTAAAACTCACATCATCTTGATAATTACTTAATTCTTCAAATGTTTTTATTTTATGTGTTGCTAAAAATCTTGCTTCTTCTGATAATTGCTCCATTCTTGAGACATCTGCTCTAATACTTGGTGGCAATTTTTGTTGTGGTACATTGTTTGGAAAAACTTTCAACAAATAGCAATAATGATAATATAAAGCAATAAATCCTTTTGCTTTGGCTCTTTTGTGCCTTTTTGCAAAAGGATAATTAACTTTTCTATAATTATAGACATTCTCTATAAATGGAACTCTAACTGATTGTTCTTCCAATATTCTTCTTTTTATATTTTCTATTGAATAATTTTCTCCATATCTTCTTTCTATTCTAATATTTCTTTTATATGGTTCTTTTCTTATACTAATTTTATTAGCTCTAAAAATAATTTCATAATCTAATTTTTTCATTAAGTATAAAAAGTCATCATAAGAATATGCTTGTCTAATTGCAAGATCTAAATCTCGTTTTGCATTATTAGAATAATTGTCTGTATATAAAGACTTCTTATAATAATTATCAAAATTTATTTTACTTTTTTTACATATCTTTTCTTCTAATACACTTAATCCATATTCTCTACATATTTCATCTGATATATGTCGTAATCTCGCAGTATTAGTTCTATTGCTATAATATTTATTACCATCTACATATGAAACAGAGTTCAGTACAAAATGGTTATGTATATGATTAGTATTAAGATGTGTTGTAACTATTACTTGAAATCTATCTCCCCACATTTCACTTGCAAGTTGTACACCAATTTTATGTGCCAATTCTGGGGTGACTTCTCCCTCTGCAAAAGATTGATATGCGTGAAATGCTAAAATTTTATCTTGCTTATTATAATATCTTTTTGTATCTTTCATTTCTTCATAAGCTGAATTTGAATCACAATTTATACCTGTAACAAAATATTCTTTTTCTGTTTTATTAGAATTTTTTGCATAATCAATTACATCTTTTAAATCATTAACCAAAATTTCATAATTGTTTTTAAATTCAAAATTTTTAGTTTTACTTTCATTTTCAGCATAATCTATAACGTGATCCATTCTTTTTACAACTTTCCATAGTTTTGTTGTTGCCAATATTACCACCTCCTACAAAAATTTATTTTTTATATCTTCTGAAAACTTATGCCAAATTTCTGCTTCATTCTTATAATAATCTTTATCTATTTTATTAGTTTGATTTGCTTTTTTTGCTATTTGATTAAGATTAACTCCTATTTTAGAAAGTTGTTTCATTACTTCATAAAACTCTCTACCTGGCTTTTCTTTAATTTGTTCATTCATTAATAACCTTCTAAAATATTCTCCATAAGAAAGATTACATCTTTGGCAGTCTGTAATTAGTTTTTCATTCTCAATTTCATTAAGCATTATATCCTTTCTTATATATCTTTTTCTCAAATTTCTCCCTCCTGTTTTGCTAATTTAAAAATGGGGATTGGGGTAACCCCATAAAATAGAATTTTGAAACACGATATTTTCGTGTGAACAAATTCATTGCTTGCTAGGACAAGAAATAAATTTTATCATTTTTAAATGTACCTATATTGGTACTCTATTTTGTTCCTTTTTCATTTTATATCTATCAATTTCTTGCCTATTTTTTAGCCCTATGCTGTAACATAGATAATCATTTATATCTTTACCATAAGGAGCAGGAATATCATAAACATTGTAACTATCAAGTGCAAATATCATTGCTTTTGTTGCATTTCTTCCTGCTAGATCATTATCAAAATGTAATACAATATCTCTTATATTTGTGTTTTTATTCAAAAAGTTTTGTACTGCTATTGGTACTTTGCTTTGTTCTATATTAGAACTCGGTTGGTACACTCCTGCAAGTGATAAAAGATTTTGATTTTTATAATCATAGCCCTTATTTTTTAACAATGTTGCATATGATAATAAATCTATACTGCTTTCAAATATATGCAATGAATTACATTCATTTGCTCCCAACATTCTAAAAGAATATTCTTTTGAGCTCCCCTTTGCATCTCTCATTATTCTTTTTTCATTTGTACTTCTGCACCCTGCATATTTTATGTTGTTATCATTATCGTACCCCAAAAATACTACATTGTTTGTTTTATTTTCTTGATAAATAATCTTTTTATTTATGCAATCTTTTATAATTTCTTCATCAATTCCTCTGTTTTTTAGATACTCTATAACTTGTTTATTGGTACTTGCTCTTTCTGGAATTACAATTGTTTTTGATGTACTTTCATTACTATATTGAGGTCTAATATATGTATCTATATTTCTATTTAATACACTTGAAACTGCATCTTGTAATGTCATTTTTTCTACTTTAATAAGATAATCAACTGCTGATTTACCTGCTTCATTTGTTGAAAATCTATGCCATAATCCATTACTTATAATTACACTATCATGACTTTTTAATGAATATGTATTAGCCCCTTTTTTTACAAGTTCTGATGGATTATTATTTATAAAATAAGTTAATAAATCAATTTCTTTTGCTTGTTTTACAACCTCTTTTGGTACAAATTTAGGCATATTTTTGCACCTCCTTTTTTCTATCTTGCATCTTTATTTCTCTCTTTTTTTACTTCATTATCTCTAATAAGGTCTATCGTGTCATCTACTGAAAATTCAATAACCTCTCTAAAACTACCATCACTATCTAACCAGTCATCATAACATTCTTCTAAAATATGTTCTCTTTTTAGTAATGTTTTCAATTCAAACTTTGAATAATCTTTATCGTATGCCAAATAATCTTGTATTGTTTCCATACATGTTATTTTGTAACTACTGTCTATTATTTCTTTTGAAGATAGTTCCATCAAACTATCTTTAAACTCTGCTAATTCCTTTTCTAATTTTCCAATTAACTTATTTTTTAATTCTTCATTTTCCATAAAATATCTCACTCTCTTTCTTTTTTTGCATAATAAAAAGGACAGATTTTTATAAAAATCCGTCCCTTTAAACTAATTTAATTTTAACATTCCCATATTATTTAAGTAGATTATTGCTTCTTTAAAGCCTAATTTAAAACATTCTTTTAATTCAATAATATCAAGTTCAATTTCATAATTTAGAACATTAAGCATTGCATATTGTTCGTCCTCTCTTAAGTCTATTGGTTCTTTTTCTTCTAAAAATGTTCTTACATTTGGGTATTTATACTTTAATTCTGAAATATTTTTATTTAAATCTTGATAGTCTTTTCTATCTTTTAATGCTTGAGTCTTATGAGCCTCTAAATACTCTAAAAATCCATCTTCATAATTATCAAAAAAATTATTTACCATATCTTCCATGATTTTATTCTCCTATTTCCATCAATATTTTTTTGCTATCAACTATTCCTAATTTATAGTATTGCCTACATAATAAATCAATTTCCGTTCCAATAGCTAGTTCAAATTCATTCATTTTTTTAAGTATTTTATCTTGCTTTTCTTTTTGGCTTACTATTTTCTTTATACAATTAGTAAGCTCTTCTTCAATTTTTATTGATTTTGAAAATTGACCATTTGTATCACATTGTTTAACTAACATTGCTTCAAAATCTTCACTTATTGAATCATATAGTTGATCTAAAATAGACCTATTAAATAATTCTTCCATCTCTATATCCCTCCTCAAAATTATTCTAATATAATTTTTTAAATTCGAGAAATGTACAAAATATTTAATTACAGATTTGACAGAAAAAAGAGTAATATCGAAATAATATTACTCTTAAAATACCTCTATAACTTGTAATTTTAATTACAGTTTTTTAAACTTAAAACCTTTTATATTGTTTTTGCTACAACATTTTTAAATTCTTCTATAATATACTATATTCCTTTTTAAAATTCTGGAATTTTAAAAATAGCTGTATTCTTTTTTATAATTATTCTTCTAAAAAACATTAATGAAAATTTCTATTTTTTCTTTGTAATAAAAATGGGAATGCAATTAATACATTCCCACCTACAGAGGAATTGCTAACTATTCAGTTCTTAATACTTTGTTTTTGGATTAAACAATGTAATCATTCCCAGCGAGCATAGACATTTACAGGTGCAGTTGTTCCTTGTGCTACAAATCGTACCCTCCATGTGCCAGATGATGGAAGAAATACACTCCATTTAACTATTTCATTAACACCCATTGTCCAGTCATTTGATTGGATTTTACCGTTTGGCTTGTACAAGTACACAAATAATGCCCCTGATGTGCTGTCCGAAGTTGCATTAACTACAAAATTCTTATTAAACCCTATATAACTTTCTAATGTAGGATTTAAGTCAATGTAGCCATTACTTGGAACAATTCCACGAACAGGCGAATTGCTGAACGGAACAATTTTCTTATCTTCTGCAGCTAAGGTTATCTCTCCTGTGTCGCTTACATTGAGAATATACTCGGAAACTTCCGTGTATTCTTCATTAGCTAAATCTGTTGATAGGTTTTCTTGCGCAAAAGCTGTACATGTGGTCGTTGCTACCATAATTAGCATAAGTAAAAAACTTATACTCCGTTTAAAAAGGTTAATTGCCATATTCATACCTCCATTTAGCTGTTAGCAATCCTCTGTATAATACAATATTTACTGGAAATATTGTATTATACATATTACTTTATTTTCCTAATTTTGTCAATAGATTTTATAGTGTTATGTGATTTTAGATTTAATAATTACTACTAACAAGAAAGTAAATTTGTCACCATTTAGCACTTATTTGAGTTTTAACTTAAAATATCGTAATTTCCTATTATATAAAAAAAGAACATTACAAAATTGTAATGTCCTTTTTAACTATATATTTTTAGCTAAGGCTTCTAATAATGTCTATCATCTCTTGTGTTATTCTTACACCTGTAGGAGTGTTCCAAACTAAACCAAAGTGAATTCCAACAATATAATTGTCTGATGTACGAGCGATAGGACCACCACTAAATCCACCAAAAGTCCATCCAGAATATCTAAAATATCTATCACCAACTGAAGTAATTTTTTCTCCAGTTGTATATTGATATCTAGCATCACTAGGGAATCCATAATTAGTATCTCCTGGATAACCATAAACTCTAACATTTACATTTTTTAATTCTGAATTAGAGCCATAAGACTGAACACCAAACCAACCTAATTGATTACCAACATCTGATTGCAATACACAAATAGCCCAATCATATTGGTCACTATGAGTTTCCATCCACTTGCTTGAATAATATACTTTATCCCAACCACATGGTGTACCATAATAGGTTCCATTATTATATCCTGGATATATAGTCCAATTTTTGTATGCTGCATTGCCATTGTCTTTATTAAATACACAATGTGCAGCTGTTAAACCTACATTTGGTCCAACTATTGCACAAGTTCCATAGATTTCTTGAGATTCTATTCTGCAAGTTACTCTATTAGGCAAATTGTAAGTATTAGTTACTCTTTCAGCAGAATCAGCAGCAAGTGGTGTAGCTTCATTTTGTCTCATATTTGAGTTTGCATATGGATCATATGGAGCAATGCTATCAAAACTACCTCCTCTTGCTTTATTTTGTGATGATAATACTTGTCTTAACTCTTCGACATCAACTTCTTTTGTTTCGTCAGTTTTGGCATCATACATCATAATTTTTTCTTCTGTTTCTAAAATCTCATTTAGGTTTGGACCTGTTGTTTTTGGGGTCATAGCTTGAACATTGCTAGTCATGATAAGCATAGAAAATATAATACTTATCAATACTACTGCAAAAAGTTTTCTGAATAATTGTCTTTTCATACGCTTTCTCCTTTCTTTATTTTTAGAAGTCAAATTAAGGCTTCTTTTATGATTAGACTATATCACAATTTTACAATAAATGTCAATAAAAAATGCAATAAATATAACTATATTTTATTGCATTTTTCGACATTTTTCGACATTTTTTCTATTAAAATTTTCTTCATTTCTACTTTTAATTTGTTTTCAATAATTTTATTGATTTGATACGATGTAAGGGTTCTACTCTATATGCCAAATCTACTTTTATTCTTTCTTTTTCCTTAGTAATACAGATTACATCTCCAACCTTTAATTCAGTTTTATCGATTTTCTTTCCTTCTTCATTTTTAACTGAAACATTCTCTATTGAAAATGTATACTGCTTTTTAGTTAGTAAATCTGAATCATTAATAGTTTCATTATTTTGTGCTTCTAATAATTCAGCAATAATGTCATTACCATTTATACTTTTAATTGTGCAAATATATTTTTCAGTTGAAAATAATACTAGATATATAACTACACTTAAAATAAATAAAGCCAATATTATACTCAAAAAAATTATAACTTTTGTTTTATTTCTCATAAATCCTCCTTTATTATTAATGATATATTTATAATACCATATAACTTTTAAATTTACAATATTTTATAATATTTCCCTTACATAAATTTTAATTATTATTTTTTGAAAGATAATCTCTTATTTGACCAATTGCTACAAGTTTCCCTTTGGTACTTTTTTCATTAGTTCATCATAATAAATTGGTGGTGCAAAAAACATTTTAGTTCCACCATATTTTTTTATTGTTTTCTCATCTTTAATAACTTGTATTTTAGGCATATCCTTATTATTATTCATCATAACATTAAAATCTTTTTTATTCTCATTACCCATATTCTTCATCTCACTTTCAAATTACTATTTGATGAAATCATTATAGCATAAATTTAATTTTTTTAACATCTCTCTGGAGAATTTTTATTATTAGCTTTATCTTGCTTCTCTTCTTTTTCGTCTCCTAACATTTCATGGTCATCTTCATCTATTTTTAGTTCAGCATTTATTTCTTCTAATTTTTGCAACTTTTCTTGTAGCTCTTGTTCTTTTGGAAATTCTTTTTGAACCTCTTGTTTTGCATTTTCTAGTTGAAAATATGTATTATCTAACAAATCTCTTTCGTGTGGAATATCTTTTGCAACATTCTCTAAACAATTATTTATTCTTGTTATATTTCCATTTATATCAGTTCCTAAATCAATAGAATAACTAAATTTATTTTTTAGTTTTAACTTAATGTTTCTAGTTATTGAATCAAAACTAATCTCCATTTTAAATCCTCTATACTCTCCTATTTCTCTTGTTTCCATACTTTTTAAATTATTTATACTTTGTAATAGGCTCTTTCCTGCCTCTTGTTTTTCGGTATATATTATTCCATTTATTTTCATAGGAGAAAAACCATCTGCATTGGTTTTAGTATATTCTTGCAACTTAATAGTATCTTCTTCCATTGCTCTAATTTTATTATTAAGCCTTACTATTTCTTCTGGAAAATACTTTATAATTCTATCTTGTAATGAATATTTTTGATTCATAAATTCTTGTTTTAATAATTTTAGTTTTGCTACATCTGTATCTAATGAGGTCTTTTCTAATATTTTAGGATTTCCTGTCGCAAGAGCTTTTATTTCTCCATAAGTTAATGCTTTATCGTCAATATCTTCCATTGTTCTTGCAGGAGTTTTGGATGTCATTATTTGAGAAATGAATTTCTGCTTTTGTTCTACTAATTGATACATATAGCTATCAAATGTTTTTTCTGTAACATAAGAATATACATATACCTTTTTATTTTCATTTCCCTGCCTAATCATTCTACCATTGCGTTGCGTTAGATCTGATGGTTTCCATGCACAGTCTAAATGATGCGTTGCAATTAGCTTATCTTGAACATTAGTACCTGCTCCCATTTTTTGAGTCGAACCAATTAATACTCTAACTTGTCCTTTTCTCACTTTGCTAAATAATTCTTTCTTTTTAGCTTCATTGTCTGCCTCATGAATAAAAGCTATTTCATCAGGTGGAATACCTTTTTGAATTAGCTTTTTCTTTAACTCATTATATACATCTGTAAATTCTTCTTTTTCATATCCTTTTAAATCTTTTGGAGTTGATAAATCACAAAATACAAGTTGTGTTGATTTCTTATCACTATTTTCATCCCATATTCTATAAATATTTTCACAACATGAATTTACTTTACTACTTTCTGAATCTGACAATAAAGGGTTCATAAGTCTTTGATCTAGTGCAAGTTTTCTACCTTCATTTGTGATTTTAAGCATATTATCTTCTGTTGCATCAACTGCTCCTGACCTTATTTTTTCTGCTCTTTCTCCCAAAGCTTTAACCATTTCTTGTTGTATTTCACTTGGTTTTACAACGACATTTATATTTTCAAATTCTGGTGTTGGTAAATTTAAGGTTTCAGCAGTTTGAATATCTGCTACTTCTTTAAACATCGACATTAACTCTGGTAAATTATGAAATTTTGCAAATCTTGTTTTTGCTCTATATCCTGTACCCTCTGGTGCAAGTTCTATTGCCGTTATTGTTTCTCCAAATGTACTAGCCCAGTTATCAAAATGTTCTAATTCATTTTTTCTTAATTCTCCATACTGTAAATATCTTTGCATAGTATAAAGTTCTGCCATTGAATTACTTATTGGTGTTCCAGTGGCAAATACAGTTCCTTTCCCACCTGTAATTTCATCTAAATATCTGCATTTCATAAAAAGGTCAGAAGATTTTTGTGCTTCAGTTTGTGCTATTCCACCAACATTACGCATTTTCGTATATAAAAACAAGTTCTTATAATTATGAGCTTCATCAACAAATAATTTATCTACACCTAATTCTTCAAATGTTACAACATCATCTTTTCTTTCTTCCTTATGCAATTTTTCTAATCTCGTTTCTAATGACTTTCTTGTTTTTTCCATTTGCTTTATGGTATAGTTTTCTCCTCTATTATCTTTTTCAGAAGCAATTCCTTTTGTAATATCACTTATTTGTTCTTCTAATAATGCAATTTGTCTTTCTATTGACATTGGTATTCTTTCAAATTGTGAATGTCCAATAATTACTGCATCAAATTCTCCTGTTGCAATTCTGCTACAAAATTTCTTTCTATTTTTTGTTTCAAAATCTTTTTTAGTGGCAACTAAAATATTAGCACTTGGATAAAGTTGCAAGAACTCACTTGCAAACTGCTCTATAATATGATTTGGTACAACAAATAAAGACTTATTGCATAAGCCTAAACGCTTACTTTCCATTGCAGCAGCAACCATCTCAAATGTCTTTCCTGCTCCTACTTCGTGTGCTAGTAATGTGTTATTACCATATAAAACATGTGCTACTGCATTAAGTTGATGTGTTCTTAATTTTATCTCTGGATTCATTCCTACAAAATCTATATGAGAGCCATCATATTCTCTTGGTCTTATGCAATTAAATTTATCATTATAAAGTCTTACTAAATGATTTCTTCTTTCTGGATCTTCCCATACCCAATTTAAAAATGCCTCTTTTATTGCATCTTGTTTACTACAAGCTATTGCAGTTTCTTTTCTGTTTAATACTCTTTGTTTTCTTCCCTCATCATCTATAAATGTATCAAATATTTTCACATCTTTTAGATTAAGTGTTTGTTCTATTATTTTGTATGCATTTATTCTTGATGTACCATAAGTTGTATATGCTTTTACATTATTTCTATCATTACTTTTTCCATCAATATACCATTCAGCTGTTATATTTGAATATTTAACATGAATATCCCATCTATTATAACTTGGTGTATCTAATAATTCAAAAATAAACTCTCTAATAATCTCTGGTGGTATCCATGTTGAACCTAACTTAATTCCAATTTCACTTGCAGTAAGGTCTTTTGGAATAACCTCTTTTAACTTTTCTACATTTATATTAAAACTAGAATCTTCTTTTGCAAATTGTTCTGCAATTTTAAGTTTCTCTCTAACATTTCCAGATAAATATTCATCAGCGGTTACCCAATTGTTTGGCTCTCCATATTCTGGAACTTTAAAAATTACTCCCTCAAGACTTTTTATCATTTTATCTGTATCTATACCACATAATTTTTGCATATAATTCAAATCAACTTTTGCCTTATCTTGTATAGATAGAATTAATGCTTCATCTGGAGTATCTACCTGTAAGATTTTCTTTTTAGCCTTTATAGTTCTTTTACTAAATATATCAGCTTTTCCAACAAATTTACCTTCTCCATCTATCTTTTCAAGTGAGCATAACAAAAAATAACTACTATCATTTGAAAAAGCTGTTTCATTTGCTCTTGAATTAATTAAGCCATATTCTTTTGTAAATCTATCATATAAATTATTTAATTTTACTTGTGCAAGATGAATTTCTTCATCAGAATAATCTTCCATTTGAAAATCTATCAGTTCTCTTGTTTGATCTCTTAATAAAATCAATCCTTTAATTCTGTTTTGTGCCGTCAATGGTAGTTCATCTTGTAAAATCATTTTTGAATTTTCTCTAAAATACAATTTATCATCTATTACTGCATAAGAATAGTTCTTAACAGTAGGAATTGCAGGTATTGATGTATCTTCTTGTTCAATTTTGTTTTCAATACTATTATTCTGTAATTCTCCATGTATATTAGTTATTGCATAATTTAATTGTTCTTCTAAATTTGTATCTTCTTCAGTTTTACAAGTTGAGTCATAGCCATAAGCTGTAGATACTATTTTCATTTTTCCTAATATCATTTCGGGATTATCTACAAAATATTTATTCATCGCAATATTGTTTTCATCTCTGTCTAGATATACCCAATCTGGCATTATATCAGTCAAATTTTCTCTTTTTTGTAAGAAAATAATATCTGATGTTACTTTTGTTCCTGCATTCTTTGTAAATGTATTATCTGGTAATCTGATAGCACCTAAAAGATCTGCTCGTTGTGCTAAATATCTTCTAACCTCTGGACTCGCTTTATCCATTGTTCCTTTTGATGTTACAAATGCAATTACTCCTCCTGGTCTCACTTTATCTAAAGTTTTTGCAAAGAAATAATCATGAATTAAAAAATTATTCTTATCATATCTTTTATCATTTACTTTAAAATCTCCAAATGGTACATTTCCTATTGCTATATCAAAAAAAGAGTCTGGAAAGTCTGCCTTTTCATATCCTTGAATTTTAATGTTTGCTTTTTGATATAATTGCTTTGCTATTTTGCCACTTATAGTATCAAGTTCTACACCATAGAGTTTTGAACTTTGCATTTCTTGTGGTAACATTCCTAAAAAATTTCCTATACCACAACTTGGTTCAAGTATATTTGCTTGTTCAACTCCCATATTTTTTAGAATGTTATATATTGCATTTATAACTACTGGTGGTGTATAAAAAGCGGTTAAAGTAGAGGCTCTTGCTGATTTATATTCTTCATCTGTTAATAGTTCTTTTAATTCGTAATATTCTTCATTCCAATTCGTTTTATTTTCATCAAATACATCTGGAAGTCCACCCCAACCTACATATTTCGACAAAATGTTTTGTTCTTCGGAATTTGCTAATCTATTTTCATCTTCTAACTTATGTAAAAGTTTTATTGCCTCAATATTTCTTTTTACTTTTTCCTTTGGAGTACCTTCTCCTAGTAAGTTATCATTTATATGATAATTATGCTTTTCTTGATTTTTATAATACTCATCTCTATTAAGTGGTTCTGCATTTTCTTCTCTTTTCTTAAATAAATTCAATACATTTTGAGCTTGTTCAATTTCTCTTGGAATAATATCAAATTCCAAATTATCAATGAATTCTTGACTAACTTCTTCTAAATTTTTATCTATTAGTTCTGTAATACCAGTAAACTCTGCTAAATCTTTTCTTATATCATCTAAATTTTCCTTATCTGTATTTTGGGAATATTCTAAAAGTCCACCATCAATTTCAGTCCCTCTATTATCATATATGACATAATAATATCCTTCTTCATTTGTATGAAAGTGAAAGTAATTTCCATTTTTTAATTTATAATTTTTATCTATATTTTGAATTTCTATTTTATCATTTTCGTTAACATTTTCATCTTTAAATACTTGATTAAACATCCATTTTTCATTTTCATAGTCATTTTCTAACCAATTTTGATATTTTTCTTTTTCATCATTGATAAAATATCTATCTAATGCAATAAGTTCTCCAATTCGCTTTTCTATTGTATTCCAATTAACTTGCATTGTATCTTCAACTTCTCTTTTAGAAAGTTTTAGACCTTTGCTTGGAGTATATTCAACCCATATACCATCAAGTCCAGCTACACCATTAGTTCCATAATAGTTAAATTCCTTTTTTAAAAAATCTTGTCTTTCTTTTGATGATAATGTTTCTTGGTATAATCTATATACTCTAAATTTTCCATTTTGATGTCCTGTTCCATCTTGTAATGTTTTATCTATCATTTCTTGTGTAAAAGAAAAAGCAGGAGCATTTTCTACTTCTGCTTGTGTTTTGATATTATCTATTTGTTTTTCTACACTTGGTAATTCTTTTATTGGTGGTACATAAGTGTCTTCAAAAAGATTTAATTGTAAATTAACTCTGCTATTATCATTTCCTCTGCTTGGTTTCTTATTGAGTTCATTGCTTGTACCCACTCCATTTGATTCTCTCTTTTCATTTTCTCTGTTATTTGGTTCTTTTCTGCTAAACTTGTTATTATTTGTTTCATTCTCTTTTGAGCTGTCTGTTCTATTTCTCCTAAATGTTCTTCCATTTTGCCATCTATCATCAATTCCTCGTATAACCCTCTTTTGTATTCTTTTAGGAAGTTCTCCCTCATTCTTGAAAATCTCCCCTGTGTTATTTTCTTTGTTTTTGGTAATGCTACTTGTGGTATCTGATAATCTCCCATTTGTTTGTATGTTAATTCTATCATAATCGTTTCTCCCTTCACTATTTTTTTCTTCATTATTATGATAATTCATTTTTTCGTTATTAACAAATGTACGATTTGTTAATTTATTATTTTTTTCAAAATTAATTACACTTGAATATATTTCTCTTATTTCTCGTTCTGCAATATCACTCGTTGCAGCACCTAATCTTGAAATAACTCTTTTGTTATTAAATTGTTTTATTATTTCAAAATCAGCTAGGCTAAAATGTTCCATTGGATCAATTCCACATCTTTTCATTGTCATATATGCAATTGAATTTGCTAATATTCCTCTGAAATAAGATTCCAATTCAATGTCATTTAATTCTTGTAGAAAACTTCCTTCTGTAACTTCTTTTAAATCAACTAAATAATCTTGAAAGTTATCTTCTACTAAATTTATTGAACTAGAATAAATTGCTTCAGCTAAAGTATCTTTTATTTCTAAATTACCAAAGCTATTTTCTAATGTTTCAATAATTCCATTTGTATAAGAAGGTTTTACTTCCCATAATTTTAAATCTTGACCTATACCACTATGAGTATCTGAAATATCAAATACATGTCTTAATACACTTCTACCATTTTCAATGGATAATAATGCAATACCTTTTGCACCTTTATTTACCCATCTTTTTAGCCTTTTATTCCAAGTTTCTATATCAGCACAAGCTGTTGCATTTGCTTTTTGGGCATATATCAATACTTGTTCACTAAAAGAATATTTATAATTATTACTAGCAGTATTTAAAAATTCTATCCAGTTTTCACTACTTTGAGAAATGTATTTTATGGTTTCATTTGCCATTTCATTAACTAATTGATATTTATTCGCCATTGGATTCCTCCTTTCTTGTTTGTTGATAATTAAAATACCCTATTGTATTGTGTTCTTTAATAAATTCTCGTAAAGCAATAATATTCAAAACATCAGGATCTTTTGTTATTTCTTTTAAATCTTCTATTTTTAAGTTTAAAATATCTTTTTCTGTTGATTTTCCAATATTTATCAACTTATTATATGTTTCCATTCTTAAATTTCTTTTTCTAGGCATTTTCCACCTCCTGTTTTTGAGCATAAAAAATAAGTTAGATATTAATCTAACTTACTTAAAAATTATAATTATTCTTTATTATAGAGTATCATGAATTCTAATGAGCTTTAAAAGAAAATAATCCATTGCTTCTGTGTCTTTATTCTCATTAACCATTGCTGTTCTACTTTCATATAAACTATTAATTATAAGTCCTAAATCGTGTTTATTTACCTTCATCTTATTTTTTAATTTTACCAGTACCTCATCAACCACATCAACATATTTATTTTGTTTTAGTAAATTATTTCTAAAATCTATTAAAGAATAACGCAATATTCTCAATTCTTCATTATTTAATTCTAGCTTTTTCTTTTTTTCAAACATTATAATATCCCCTCAAAAATTACTATTTGAAAAGATTATATCATATCATTTAATTATTGTCTTATGTATAAGTAGAAAAAGAGAGATTAATTTTATATTTTTATATTAACCTCTCTTAAATTAAACTATTCTTGTTTATTCTTATTATGATTACGAATAACTATATAAGTAATTCCTAATAAAGATAATATGACTGCTCCAGCAAATAATTTAATTTTGCTTTCATCTCCTGTTTTAGGAACTTCTATTTTTTTATTTTCAAAAGTAAATTCTATTGTACCATCTTTTTCTTCTACTTGTTCATCATCTACGAATATTCCTCTATCATTAATTTCAACTTTTGCTACTCTGCTAGATAATTCATAATCTTTTGGTGCTTTTATTTCTTTGATGTAATATATGCCATATCTTAATTTTTCAAATAAGGCTGTTCCATTTTCTTTGTCAGATTTTACTTCTTTAATTAGCTTTGTACATTCTGAATCTTCATAAATACCAAAAATAAATTTATCTTTTATGGTTTCTTTTGTTTCAGAATCTACTTTAACTACTTTTACATTCTTTAGTATTGGCATATCTTTCATTTCAATTTTTTGTGTATTTTTTTCTGATGTTACAACAAATTTTATTTTTTCTGTAATTTCGTAACCATAAGGTGCAGTCGTTTCTTTTAATATATATGTTTTACATTCTTCAAGACCTTTTACTTTATGTGATTCTTTTGTAGATGTCCATTTATCTATTGTATCTCCATTTTCATCAATTACTTCCAATTCTGCTCCTTCTAATTCATTTCCATTAGTTAGGTCTGTTTTTGTAACTTCAACTACTTTATTGATTAGCTCTATGTGTTGGTCTTTCTTTTCATCAGTTACTTTGAATATAACATCTGTAGCTTTTACAAATCCATTAGGAGCTGTTTCTTCATGTAAAGTATAAGTTTCATTTTCGATTAGATTTTTAATCTTATGTTCTTCTTTAGTAGAAATCCACTCATCAACAATATTTCCATCTTTATCTATAATTTGAATTTTAGCACCTTCTACTTCATTACCCCCAATATCTGTTTTAGACATTGAAACAACTTTATCTATCATATTTACTTTTTGAATTTTATTTGTATCGTCTATTGTAAATTTGACACTTGTAGCTATTACATAACCCTCTGGAGCTATCTCTTCTTTTAGTATGTATTCTTTACCTACTGTAAGCCCTTCAATTTTATGAGTTTTATCAGTAGATATCCATTCATCTATAACTTTATTCTCACTATCTAACACAGATAGTTTAGCCCCTTTAAGTTCTTTATCTCCTGTAATATCAGTTTTAGAAAACTCTACTAGAGTTGTATCATTTGATATATCTAATTTTTCAGTATAAACTTTTGTTGTTAAGTCTTTTTGTTCAAACTTAACTTCATATTTTGTTGTATTTAATACAAGTCCATTTAAAGTTTTTGTTTCTTCAATTTCATAAGTTCCAATTGGTAAATTTGTTATTTCTAGTTTTCCATCTTTAGTAAGATTATATTTTTTAATCTCTTGTCCTTTTTCATAAATAACACTACCATCTGACATGTCAATAATATTTTCTTTTGCTGAAAGCTTAAATTCTATACCTGATAAATCTGATGTATCAATTAAAGATATATCTGCATCTTCTCTTACGCTAATTGTTTTATCTAATTTAATTGTTCCTGTTGGTTGCTCATTTTTAATAATAACTTCTTTTATAAAATCTCCATCTTTATCTTTGTCATAATCTTTTACATTTTTTATTTCAAATTTAACTGCTTCCTCTAATTGTAAAAATCCTGTTGGAACTTTTATTTCAGTTATTTCATAACTACCTACTGGTAATTTTAATGGTGTAGTAATTGTTGCTTTATCATCATTTTTACTATTAAATGAATTATCTGGAACAACTATATTATCTGCATTAGTTGTAAATGATGTATATGTTGTATTTCCTATTTTTTGAGAGATAGTTTCTCCTTTTTTGAACAATATTTTTTTAGTAGCTCTATCATATATGTCTTTTGTAGCTTTTATCTCAAATGTTGTAGAATTTAATGTAACAAGTTTATCTGTTTTTAAATCTTTTTTGATCAATTTAATATATGTTTCTAATTGTTCATTATTAACAACGATATGCTTTGTTTTCTTTGCTATTTCCTTAATTTCTGATTCATCATCTGTAATAGAAAATGTAAAATCAACTGCTGTTTCATAATCTGTTGGAGTTTTTGTTTCTTTAACAATGTATTTTCCATAAGGTAAGTTATTTTTTGTATAAGCATTTCCATCTTTATCTGTTACTATTACTGCATAAGATGGTGCAATAGCTTGAGCTGATTTTACTCTTTTGCTATCAACCTTAACTTTGTTTCCATTTTCATCAAATCCATTCCAAACTTCTTCATAAGAATATCCTTGTGCATAAGCTCTTTCTACTGCTGAATTTAATTTAATTGTAAATTCTGCACCTTCTAATCCATGTGTTTCTCCTGAGTTTTCTTTTATTCCTGATTTGAAAATATGTACTCCCATTTTCTTAACATTTTCTAAACTTGTTTTAGTATCTGCTATTACTTTTGTGTATTGGTCTTTGTATTTTAATTCTACACTGTAGGTATTTTTATCTAACATATATCCAGTTGGATTAGTTTCTTCTTTTACAATATATTTTCCTAAAGGAAGATTTTTTATATCTTCTGTTTCTCCCTTTTCATTTATAGTTCTTGTTGCAACTAAATCTCCATTAGAATAGAATTTTTTAGTTTTTGCTTTATTATATATATCCTCATTTGCATAAACTTTATAGACTGCACCATTAAATGTTGCATCTCCTTGTGGTACTGATCCAGTTTCCGCATCTTTCTTTATTATTGTAATTTTTCCTGTTGGTTCTTCATCTTTTATTCCTGTAACATCAATATATATAACTTTTGTGTTAGCATCTTTATATTTTAATTCTGTATCAAATTCTTTTGAATTTACTAAATATCCATTTGGTGCATTTGTTTCTTTTACATAGTATTTTCCTAAGTGTAAATTAGAAAATTGAGCCATTCCATCATCATTAGTTATAGCTTTTGTTATCAATTCTCCTTTTTTATACCATGTAATTGTTCCTGCAACATTTTTAATATCTTCTCTTGCATATAATGATATTTCTGCTCCTTTTAGTTTGTTATTATAATTATCTGTTTTATATGCTTTGATTTCTCCTGTTGGTTCTTCGTTTACTATTGCTTTTGTTGCTGTTTGATTTACTTTAACTTCTACATCATAAGATTTTGTGTCTATTAAATACCCAAAAGGCACTGATATTTCATTTATTGTATAAGTTCCTTTTTTTAATTTATCAATAGTAATCTTTCCATTAGTAACAGTAACGTCTTTATTATAGTCATTTGCTCCTCTTACTTTGAAAACTGCACCATTTACTAAATCTCCATTTGTATTTAATTTTTGTAACTCCAATCTTCCAAATGTTTCAATTTCTAGTGAAAAATTTAATGTTACTGGATCATTATAACTCATACAATATAATTGGTTTTGAACACCACTTGCGAATTCAAAATAAACCATTGTATCATTATCTTCTGTTCCGTTTTTTATCATTCCCCACTCTTTAAAAGTATTATCTGAAATTCTATAATTTTCTAAATTTGTATTTTCATCTACAAAAATAGTCATTGAATTACTACCATTTTGGTGAACGAATCTTATTCCATCTTTTGTATTATCAATTGTTCCATATTCTGCAAGAACTCCATTAGAATCAGTTATTGTTTTTGTTTCTCCTGCTTGAATTGTAATTGTAGACCCATTGAAACTAGGTCTTTTTTCGATATCTGCTATTTCATTATTTATTCTATTTTTAAAGTCTATATATCCTTGTTGCTCATCTGACTTAATAAATGTTGCATTGCTTTGTCCAAGAATTTCCCAAATATATTGTTGAGTAAACACATAATCCCATTTTACCCATTTCATATCATTAGCTAAAATTCCTCCATCTACTGTATATCCACCATTATTTTTATACCATCCTAAATAAGCAACTTTACATGCCTTTCTAATGTTTGAATTAGTTGGCGTATAATAAACTCCATTATATGAAGCTCCTGTTTTAAAATCTATTCCATGTTCTGCACAGAATACGGTTCTCCTTTCTCCTGTATTTAAATTATTTAATCTTCTTATTAACACACCTGTTGTTCCATTTGCATTATCGGTGGTTTTCATTCCAGATGCATATTGACCTCCAGACCATTTTCCACTTCCCGATGCTGCAAAAACAGGTTGTATTATACTAAATAATATTAAAAATAACATTATACTAGCTAATATTTTATTAACTTTTTTTATTTTCATAAAATTTTACCTCCTATTTTTCATAAAAAAAGAACAAGTAATACTCTACCTGCTCTATATTTTTAATAATTTATTTAATTATAATAAAAGTTTATTGTCCATTTTCCACAAAACGGACATGACCAAGTTTCATACCCATACGGACAATTTTTTTGATATGTTTCATCATTGATCTCAAATTTTTCCCATTTATCTCCCCAAGTTTTAATTATTCCTTGATAGTAATTAATTGCATCTTGTTTTGAGCTAAACCATTTATTTGAGTTTCCAACTCCTACACCATGTTGGGTATCAGAACACTTCGCTTTTTCAGATTGTTTTATATCTCTTTGTTTTTCTTCCTTTGGCTGTTCTGGTACTGTCGTTGTTTCTTTTTCTACGGTCTTTTTACTTGTAGTAACAGGTATTGTTTTGGCTTGTTCTACTGGTTTTGAACTTTCTACTTTTTTATCTTGTGTTGCTATTGAATTTTCCTTTGTTTCTTCTTGAATATTATCTTTTACGGTATCAATTTCTTGTGGTATTTCTTCTACTTTCTCTTGTTTTTCTATATCATCTTTAAAAACCATCACTTCAGTATTTTCTATTTCTTCATCATCAGTATTATTTATTTCAGTTACAATCTCTTTCTCTTTTTCTATCTTACTAAATTTCTTTGATTTTATAATCATGATATTTGCAAATAATATCACTATTAAGGCTATAATTATTAAAACTAATATCTTTTTACTTTTCACTACTACCATCTCCTTATAGCTTAATTATATGCTTTCTAGATATAAAAACAAATGTATAAAGCATTATATATATTTAATATAATAATTCTTTTTTAGTTTGTAATATAGTATGTATTTAAAAGGAATTGTAAGGGAAAACTTTGTAATGTGTTCACACAAAAAATAAAACTACTTGTAAATCTATTGTTCACACACATTATCGAGCATTTCGTTCTTGTTTTAATCTTTCCCTTTTGTTGTGTTCTTCCACACATTGGATAATAAAATCTTCTATCTTACCAGAGTCTTTGACTTTAGTTGGTATATATTTTTCTATTCTATCATTGTGTATCTTTATGAACTCTTTTTGATTTGGTTTTTCTTTATCTAACAAATTCTCTATTTTTTCTTCAGATATAGTTCCTTCTTGTTGCATTTTCTTTAATGTTATAGCTTGACTTAAACTAGGAGAAACCTCGTCATATTGTAATTTATTTAAAACTACATATTGATAATCTTCTTCTAAATAAGATAATTCTACGGCTGGTCTAAAAGCTATTCTTTTATTATCAACTTCTTCTAATAACTCTGGTATTAAATATGTAAGACGAATATATCTTCTTATATTTTCTCTACTTTCTCCAACTTCTTCTCCTAGTATTTCATCAGTTCTCAACTTTGACACCACTGGTGTCGAAGTTTCATTTTCTTCTAAATCAATTCTTTTTCCTTGATGTTTCATTGCTTCTAATTTAAGTTTATATGCAAATGCTTTTTCGCTAGGCAATATTTCTTCTCTTTGAATATTACTATCAACCATAAGAATTGTTGCCTCATCATCTGTTAAATCTTTCACTATACATCTTATTTGTTTTATTCCTGCAAGTTCACAAGCTCTTTTTCTTCTATGTCCAGAAATCATTTCATAAGTTCCATCTTCTTTTGGTCTAACTATAACAGGTAATATTACTCCATATTCCTTTACACTCTTAACCATTTCTTGCATTTTTTCATCATTAATTACTTTAAAAGGATGATTAGGAAAATCTTTGATACTACTTATATTAATTTCTTCAACTTTTTCGGCTTTTTCATAATCTCTCTGTTCTTGAATTGTAAACAAATCATCTAGCTTTGGAAGTTTCATTTTTTGTTCTTGTTCTTTCATTGTCTAATACCTCCTTTGCTAAATTTTTATATGCCTCTGCGACAGGACTATTTTTATCAAACTCAAAAATGCTTTTCCCTGTTGATGTAGATTTTGCTGTATTTATAGCTTTAGGAATTTCAGTATTATATATGTTTACATAGTGTCCATAATTTTCATTTATCGTATCTCTTACATCTTTCGACAAATTAGTTCTTTTATCAACAAGAGTGAGCAAGACACCTCCAATTTTTAAATTGGGATTTATTTGTTTATGAACTCTATTTACTGTCTTTAATAAATGTCCCATACCTTTTGCAGCAAGATACTCTCCCTGTACTGGAATTATTATTTTGTCACTACAAGCCAGTGCATTTATGGTTATCATTCCTAAGCTGGGCATACAATCAATTAAAACATAATCGTAATTATCTTTTATTTCTCTTATAGAATTTTTAAGTGTAAACTCTCTACTCATTGCATTTACCAAAGAAAACTCTATTGCAGATAAATCTAAATTAGATGGAATTAAATCTATACCTTCTTTGTGATGAAGTATGCTATTCTCCGCATTTATCTCATTATCACATATTGTATCAGACATTAAAGTTCCAATGGTATTCTGCAATTCATCTTGATTATAATATCCCATACAAGTAGTCAAATCGCCTTGTGGATCTGCGTCAATAAGTAATACTTTTTTTCCTTGTTTAGCAAGAGCTACACCTAAAGAAAAAGTGGTAGTTGTTTTTCCAACTCCACCCTTTTGATTTGCTATTGCTATAACTTTACTCATTGGCATTCTCCTTTTCTTCCTTACTTTTTCTGTATTGTTCTCTATAACTTACAAATTGCTCATATAAATCTCGTTCTTTTACATTCTCTATATATTCTTCTGCATTTTCAATAAAGTCATCAATAGTTTCATTTATAAGTGAACATATTTCTTTAAAGCTTGGAGATTCATAAAGCTCTGAAAGTGAAAATTCAATACTCTCTGCGATTTCATCTTCCATATCTATTAGATAATATAGGTCATTATACATCAATGGTATTTCTTGTTTAAAAACTCGCTTTATATCTTCAGATAATAACATTTGATAGATTAAAGTATATAAACTATTTTCTGATATTTGAGCAAAATGTAATGAATTTCTTAACCTGTCTTGGGCATTTTTTATTTTTTGCATATCATCTTCTGTTTTATTTTCTTTAACAAGTAACTTACTTATTTCTGCCATATCAGGATCCATCCAGTTTTCATATTTAATACAGTCTTTAGTTGTATTCACTAACATTGCTTTTATAGTTTCGTGTAGTGTTCTTTCATCTAATCCTTCTAAAGTTCCTTCGTTTAATAATTCATCTTGTACTGCATACTTTCTTTTAAAATCATATATTGATTTTTTCATTTAAAATTACCTCCTAAATTTTTATTTTGAAGGCAAAAAAATAAAGCTAATTTTTTTAATTAACTTTTTGTTAGATATTATTTCAATAACTACATTTTTTATGCTGAATAATATATGTATCCTATTAGACATAAAAAGAGGTTACATTTGGTTTATATTATCAAAGTTTTGTGCAATTGGGTGGAGAGAAATTTGTCTATATACCTTATATAGCTCCTCTCCTACTACTTTTAGCTATTATTTGGCTTATATAGTATATATGCCTATAGTTTATTATTTTATATTCAATCTAATTATTATATTTATAATCTTATCCTATTACTTACTTATTTTTAACCTTCTAAAATCGATTCTAAGCCTTTTTAAATTTTTATTCATATAAATTTTATTTCAAATATTTTATTATTATATATTTTTATCTAAATTATATAATTTTTTTATAAATATTTGATTATTAAGTATATCTTCAATATGAAGCTATTTTTTAGATAACAAGTTATATGTCTAAAAAATAAAAACGCCTTAAAATCGATTTTAGAGCGTCGTTTTTTTTCCACTTTTTGGTGACTTTATAAAAATCAATAAAAATCGATTTTTTGCATCAATCATATAAAATTCTATATGATTATCAGACGAAATTTATTATCTTTAATATTAAAATATCTTAAAAATAATTTTAACAGGTCAAATAATTAAAATATTTTATATAGTTGGTATAATAAATTTTAGTTATTTATAAGTTATAAACAAAAATTCTATTATTAAAATTTATCAATTATAAATGTTTAGAATTTTTGCTCGTAAATTTAAAATTTTTATAAATTTAAAACTTTGCACAAAATTTTAAAATTTTAATTTAACCAAAAGTTTATACAAATTTTATATTTCAATATTTATGATTTTGACTGTTCCTCTCTCCTACCCTCCCATTTTTTCCCAGTAACAAAACTGGAAATATTTCTATAGAAGATAAAAAATAACAAGACACCAATATTTGGTGTCTTGTCGAGTTGTTGCTTTAAGAATTCAGGTCAAAATATGTGGTGTCCTCATAGAACTTTTTGAATTTTTCCAACGTGGAAAAATTATTGGATATATTCTTCAGAAAATATCCTTTCTTAGGGTCATATCGTACCACATATATTACAGGTACAGGCATAGGTGTACGATGTTCTCTGTAGAACAATACCATCTTCCCATGTTGATCTCGTACCAGCTTCCATCTATCAATGGAGCGATAGTTGACAATCACAGGGAAACCTTCTCTTACGATCCGTGCTTTTAACGGAGAATACCAGATATCTGACCTTGGCTTCTTGATACAAGCCATCTTTTGGCAAAAGTCGACATCCTCCATCTCGCAAGGCATTGCTCGATAGTAGCTATACTCGCCCACAAGACTTGCCTGCTTCATAAAGCAACCTCCTCTTAAATTTATTCATTCTATTTAGAATGTAGTCTTATTATATCACGTAAAGCCCTAAAAGTAAAGAAAATCTAGTAATCCACATCTTCAAAATATTTTAGTTTTAGATGTGAGTTTGACCTAAAATTATAATAGTATGGTTTTATGTCTTTGACATATTTTCTATAAAATAATATATTTCCATCCACATCTTCTATTTTTATATTTGGAAAGGTTTTTATCATTTTTTCATCATCAAAATATTTCAAAATAAATTCTTTTTGTTTAGTATCTTTAACATATATATTTTCATATTGCTCATCAATATACTGCTTATTTGCAACATTTAAGTTGTTGTCATGTACTATTCTTATAGTAAACATTTGTAAGGCATATGCTGTAATTCCTAGGTCAAATGCAAGGAATATACTTACAAGAACAACCGCAGTTTTTAAAATTCCCATTGATATCTTTTTCTTTAAAAAGTCTATTAGTTTGTCTACTCTTTTGTTGATATCTGACATTAAATATATTGCAAGTAATCCCCAGAATAGTGAAAATAGTACACAAATTCTTCCATTTAAATTTAGTATCTGATCTGAATAATCCCACCATTTAATGTGAAATATTAGCTCTCCTATTAGACTTACAAGATATTCAATAATAGAACCTATTACAAAACCTGCTGCAAATAAAGTATAGTTATTCTTCTTGAATCTTTGCAAAGGCAATATCATTAAAACTGCTCCGAGTCCATATATACTGCAAAAAGGACCGTATAAAAAGCTTTTTCTACTTTCGAGCACACCTTTAGTTAATATTCCAAATATTGTTTCTATAATAAATCCTACTACACTATAAATTATAAAGTATGCAACTATTCTCCAAAGTGTAATTCCTGCTATTTTTATATGTTTTTTCTCTTTAACTTCTACTTCTTTTTCCATATTATATTTCTCCATTTCATTCATTTGCTAAAGGGTTGCTTTCAACAGCATTCTTTACTTGTTTATTTTCCACATGTGTATATATTTCAGTAGTAGATATACTTTCATGTCCTAATAATACTTGTAAAGCTCTAATATCTACATCACCATACTGATACATTAAGGTTGCAGCAGTGTGCCTTAATTTGTGAACAGAGTATTTACTTATATCTAGTCCAGCCTTTATTAACTCTTTTTTTACTATCTCTTGGACCATTCTGTTACTGATGCGTTCTTTTCTTTTGCTTAAAAATAGAGCATCTCTAGAATCGAATTTTACGCCATCATGTGGTCTTACAGCCAAGTATGAATTTATGGCATCAATACAAGCTTTGTTTAAGTAAATAGTTCTTTCTTTATTTCCCTTACCTACTACATTTAATTTATTATCATAAAAATTTATATCTTTTATATTTATATTCACTAACTCTGATAAACGCATTCCACAATTTAAGAATAAAGTAATTATCGCATAATCTCTTTCTTTAAAATCTCCGGATTCTGCTTTTGTAACTTCTAGTAGTTCCTTACTTTGTTCTAAAGTTAGATATTTAGGAAGCCTTTTGTCTAGCTTAGGTGTTTCAAGTCCTTGCGCAGGATTCACTTCTAATAAGTGAGCCTTTTGAGTTAAATAGCTAAAAAACATTCTGATACTTGCGGCCTTTCTTGCACGTGTGGCAGCTTTACTGTGGTATGTTTCTGTTAAATAATATAAAAATGCATGTATATCTTCTAATTTAATCTGCTTAACCGTTTCTATACTCATATCATGAATATCTATCTCTTTTATGTTTTCTTCAGAAGATAAGCCAAAATGATGAGATATGAACTTTAGAAAATGAGCTAAATCATAGTTATATTCTTTTACTGTGTTAACAGATTTATTTAAAATACCTGTTAGATATTCCAAAAATGAATTTAAAAATGTTGGATTTTCTTTTAAGTCTATCATTTGCTAAATCTCCCTTCGCATATATAATATCATTAAATTTTAAGTTATACAAGTAGAAAAAAGGGTTTCTTTTCGAAACCCTTCAAAATTTTATTTACTAACTACTTCCATAGTGTCTCTTGCTATCATTAGTTCCTCGTTTGTTGGAACTACAAAAACTTTTACTTTAGAATTAGATGTTGAAATTTCAACTTCTTTTCCTCTGCAATTATTTCTATCTTCATCAACTTTTACTCCTAAGAAAGAAAGTGATTCACATATTTGTTTTCTTACATCTATTGCATTTTCTCCAATTCCACCAGCAAATGTAATAACATCTACACCATTCATTTGAGCTGCAAATCTACCAATATATCCAACTACTTGATATACAAAAACATCTATTGCAAGTTTTGCTCTTGCATTTCCTTCTTCTGCAGCAACTTCAATATCTCTGTCATCAAAGCTAACCCCTGAAATTCCTAATTTACCAGATTGTTTATTTAATATTTTATCCATTTGTTCTGTAGTTAAATTTTCTTTTTTCATTAAGAAAGTTACTATTGATGGATCAATATCTCCACATCTTGTTCCCATAGGAAGACCTGCTAAAGAAGTAAATCCTAATGAGTTATCTACTGCTTTTCCTCCATTTATTGCACATACACTTGCTCCTTGACCAAGGTGACATGAAACAATTTTTAAATCTTCTAAAGGTTTATCCATAATTTCAGCTACTCTTTTTGAAACAAATTTATATGATGTTCCGTGGAAACCATATTTTCTTATTCCATATTTTTCATAATATTCATATGGGATTGCATACATATATGCTTTTTCAGGAATAGTTTGATTAAAAGCTGTATCAAATACTCCAACCATTGGAACATCTGGTAATACTTTTTTACAAGCTTCTACTCCTATTATTTCAGCAGGGTTATGTAAAGGTGCTAAAGGTGTAAATTCCTTTAATACATTTATAACATTTTCGTCTATTAAAGTTGGCTCACTAATTTTATCTCCTCCGTGAGCTAATCTATGGCCAATAGCTCCGATTTCATCAAAGCTTTTAATTACGCCATATTCTGGATGTGTTAATTGAGATAATACTAATTTAATTCCTTCTTCATGGTTTTCTATAACTTGTTCAATTTTATGCTTTTCACCATTTACAGTATGTGTTAAGAAAGAATCTGGCAATCCAATTTTCTCTAAATATCCTTTTGCCATCAAATTTTCATTTTCCATATCAATCAATTGATATTTAATTGATGAGCTTCCACAATTTAATACTAATACTTTCATTTTCAATCCTCTTTTAATTATTTATTTACTATTTCCATAGTATCTCTTGCTATTGTTAATTCTTCGTCTGTTGGAATAACAAATACTTTTACATTAGAGTCTGGTGTTGAAATTTCAACTTCTTTACCTCTGCAATTGTTTTTCTCTTCGTCGATTTTCACGCCTAAGAAAGAAAGTGATTCACATATTTGTTTTCTTACATCAATTCCGTTTTCTCCAACACCACCAGCAAATGTAATAGCGTCTACACCATTCATTTGAGCAGCAAATCTACCAATATATCCAATTACTTGATATACAAATGTATCTATTGCAAGTTTTGCTCTTTCGTTTCCTTCTGCCATAGCTTTTTCGATATCTCTATCATCAAAGCTAACTCCTGAAACTCCTAATTTACCTGATTTTTTGTTTAGTATATTATCCATTTGGTCTGGTGTTAAATTTTCTTTGTTCATTAAAAATGTTACTATTGATGGATCAATATCTCCTGATCTAGTTCCCATAGGAATTCCTGCTAAAGGTGTTAATCCCATTGAAGTATCAACTGATTTTCCAGCGTCAACAGCGCATAAACTTGCACCTTGGCCCAAGTGACATGTTATAATTTTTAAATCTTCAATTGGTTTATTCATAACTTCAGCTACTCTTTTTGATACAAATCTATGAGATGTTCCGTGGAATCCATATTTTCTTATTCCATATTTCTCATAATATTCATAAGGAATAGCATAGATATATGCTTTTTCTGGTAATGTTTGATGGAAAGCTGTATCAAATACTCCAACCATTGGAACATTTGGTAGTACTTTTTTACAAGCTTCAATTCCTGTAATTCCAGCTGGATTATGTAAAGGTGCTAGTGGAATGCATTCTTTCATTGCTTCCATAACAGCATCATCTATTAAAACAGAAGAACTGAATTTTTCTCCACCGTGAACAACTCTGTGTCCAACAGCTCCAATTTCGTCTAAGCTGCTAATTACACCATATTCTGGGTGTGTTAATTGAGCTAATACTAATTTTATTCCTTCTTCATGATTATTTATAGGCTCTTCAATTTTACGTTTTTCACCATTTACAGTATGTGTTAAAAATGAATCTGGTAATCCAATTTTCTCCAAATATCCTTTTGCCATAACGCTTTCATTTTCCATGTTTATCAATTGATATTTAATTGACGAACTTCCACAGTTTACTACTAAAACTTTCATTCTAAATCCTCCTAAAATTATTATATATTGAACAGATTAACTCTGTAATTCAATCTTTCCATATTATATACCATTTTGAGCTTGAACGCAAGTAATTGCTACAACTCCAACAATATCTTTACTACTACAACCTCTTGATAAGTCATTTACAGGTTTTGCAACACCTTGGCAAAGTGGTCCATAAGCTTCAGCTTTTGCTAGTCTTTGAACTAATTTATATCCTATATTTCCAGCATTTAAGTCAGGGAATATTAAAGTATTTGCTTTACCTGCTACTGGACTATTAGGTGCTTTTGAAGACGCAACCTCAGGGATTATGGCAGCATCTAATTGTAATTCTCCATCACAAACTAAATTAGGCATTTGTTCTTTTAACAGTTTAGTTGCATTTATTACCTTTTCTGTTAGTTCAGAATGTGCACTTCCATAAGTAGAATATGAAAGCATTGCTACTTTTGATGGTTTTCCAACTAAAGTTTCAAAACTTTTACTTGATGATTTTGCTATTTCTGCTAATTCTTCAGCAGATGGATTTTCTACTAAACCACTATCTCCAAAAACAAATACACCATTTTCTCCATATTCACAGTTTGGAACTACCATTACAAAAAATGCAGAAACAAGTTTTGTACCTGGTGCTGTTTTTAATATTTGAAGTGCTGGTCTTAGAGTGTTAGCTGTTGAATGACAAGCACCTGACACTAATCCGTCAGCATCATTGTTTTTTACCATCATCATTCCAAAATAAATTGGTTCTAATAGTAATTTTTTAGCTTGTTCTAATGTCATTCCTTTAGCCTTTCTTAATTCATATAAACTATTTGCATATTCTTCGAATTTATCAGAAGTTTTAGGATTTATAATTTCTACATCTGATATGTTCAAATTGTTTTTGCTTGCATCCTCCTTAATCTGTGTCGTATCGCCAATTAAAATAACTTTTGCAAATCCTTCTTTTATTATTTGTTCAGTTGCTTTTAAAACCCTAATATCTTCTGCTTCTGGTAGTATTATTGTTTTAATATCTTTTTTTGCCTTTTCTTTAATATTTTCAATAAAAGTCAATTTATTTTCCTCCTTATTTAATACCATAATATTATATAAATAAAACTTAGAAGTTTCAAGTAGCAAAAGAAAAAACGTTCAATTTACTTGAACGTTTTTAAAAAATTATTTTGCGTAATCAATTACTCTTGTTTCTCTTACAACATTAACTTTTATTTGGCCGGGATATTCCATCTCGTCTTCAACTCTTTTTGCTATATCTCTTGCCATCAATTTCATTTGGTTGTCGTCAATTTTATCAGGTTTTACTATAATTCTAATTTCTCTACCAGCTTGAATTGCAAAAGATTTTTCAACACCTTCAAAAGAATCAGCAATTCCTTCTAATTGCTCTAATCTCTTAATATATGCTTCTAGAGTTTCTCTTCTTGCACCTGGTCTTGATGCAGAAATTGCATCAGCAGCTTGTACTAAAACTGCTTCAATGGTTTTTGGCTCTACATCACCATGATGAGCTTGTACAGCATTGATAACGTTTTCATTTTCTTTGTATTTTTTCAATACTTCAACACCTAATTCTACGTGTGTTCCTTCCATATCATGATCTAATGCTTTACCAATATCGTGTAATAATCCTGCTCTTCTAGCAAGTTTAGCGTCTAGCCCTAATTCTTCAGCCATTATTCTAGCTAAGTTAGAAACCTCAATAGAATGATTTAAAACATTTTGTCCATAACTTGTTCTATATTTTAATTTTCCGATTAGTTTAACTAAATCTGGGTGTAATCCAATTACACCAGTTTCCATTACAGCACGTTCTCCTTCTTCTTTTATAACATTTGCTACTTCTTCTTTAGCCTTTTCAACCATTTCCTCGATTTTAGCAGGATGGATTCTTCCATCTTCAATTAGTTTTTCAATAGCAATTCTTGCTACCTCTCTTCTTAATGGATCAAAGCCTGAAATAACAACTGCTTCAGGAGTATCGTCAATAATTAAATCAATTCCTGTTAATGTTTCTAAGGCTTTTATATTTCTACCTTCTCTACCAATAATTCTACCTTTCATATCATCATTTGGAAGAGTTACTATAGATACTGTTGTTTCAGAAGTATGGTCAGCTGCACATTTTTGAATAGCATATCCTATTACCTCTTTTGCGTTTTTATCAGCTGCATCTTTGACTTTAGCTTCCATATCTCTTAATAAGTTAGCTTTTTCAACCGTTAATTGTTTATCAAATTCTGCTAATAAAACTTTTTTTGCTTCTTCTTTAGACATACCTGCAATTCTTTGTAATTCACTCATTTGCTTATTAAATAAATCTTGAACTTCAGCTTTTTTGTTGTCTAGTTCTTGGTATTTTTTGTCTAAATCCTTTTCCTTCTTCTCAACAATGTCTTGTTTTCTTTCTAAGTTTTCTTCTTTTTGAATTAATCTTCTTTCTTGATTTTGAACTTCGCCTCTTCTTTCTCTAATCTCTTGGTCTAAATCTTTTCTAGCATTCATAATTTCTTCTTTAGCCTTAAAGATTTCCTCTTTTTTCTTATTTTCAGCGTCTACGTTTGCCATTTCGATTATTTTTTTTGCTTGAGCTTCTGCACTTTCCATTTTAGATTCAGCAATTTTCTTTCTTATGTATATACCTACAAATGTGAAAATTACTGCTGAGACTAGAAAAACGGCGATTCCAATTAGGATATTATCCATAATCTTACACCTCTTTCTATTAAATTTTCAATGTACTAAATATATATAACTAATTATAAAAATTTTATTAAAATATATTTTCCTACACTACTATTTTATATTGATTATTGTAAACTGTCAAGTAGTTTTGAGGGAAAATATAATTTATTTTGACTGCACAATGTCCACAATATCTGCTATATAATCTCCAATAACTGGAATATTAAGGGTCACAATTTTTTGAAGAATTATTATCAAAATTGCAGTTAATACTGTAAAGCCTATACCTATCCCTATTCCCTTTGAAATTCCAGAAATAAAGTTCCTAACAAACAATTTTCTTTTACTTCCCAACAGTTCCATTAAATCAAATATGTTGCTTTTTTCCAAAGAATAATTTAATTTTTCTAGGTTATTATTTAATTTTTCTTCTAATTTATCTTTATCCAAAATAAAATCCTCCATCTATATTAATGATGGAAGATTTTATCATTTTTTATTCATTATTTTCTTGATTTGTTAAATTTTCTATAGGATTACTACTTTGCACCTTTTGGTTTTGTTTTTGTAGTTTTTCTAATTTAGTAATAAGTGCTTGTAGTCTTGTCATATCTTTTCCAGCCATTTCCCAATTATTGTTACTATTAGACTGCTTTAAATTGTTATTTGCTTTTACTATAGCTTGTATTAAGCCTTCAATAGTTTCAGTATCTTCAACTTCAATATCAACAGCAGATTGAGAAACAAGATTTTTTAATGCCTCTGTAATATCATTTCCAATAGCTACTTTATTTCCTGATGCAACTATAACTTTTTTTAATATTGGAGTAGAATTTTCTTCGTTCATATATTGTTGATAAATTGGTTCTACATATAGCAAAGTGTTATTTATAGGAACAACTACCATATCTCTAATAATTTTAGTTCCTGTTATATTTAAAGTTTCTAACTCTTTAGATATAGTTTCATCTTGCTCTATTTGTGTATCTAGTTGAATTGTGCCTAAAACGTTACTATCAGAAGGATATCTATATAAAGAGAGTTTTGCTTGACCTTTCTCATAGCTTCCAACTAGATATGATGTTAAATTTTGCTTATTATATGGTGTGTATGGTAAAACTAGTCCTAGTGTGGTATTTTCATTGTCTACAGTTTTTACTATTGTATAATAAGGATCTATTTCAATTCCTGATTTGTTTAATAGCTTTGTTGTATTACGTGTTGCTATTTCCCAAATATCGTCTCCACGATATAATACATCAGTTTGAATATTATGATATCTCTTCATTATTTCTGCTTGTATTTTATATAAATATTCAGGATATATAAATTGTTTGCTAATGTCCTCTGGTATTGTTTCGTCCTTATCTACAAATAAATCTTTATACATTTTTTGATATGCCATAATTATTGGATCATTTCTATCTGTAATATAGAATTTAACAGTGCCATCATATGCATCTACTAAAACTTTAACAGAATTTCTAATGTAGTTTATTTGCTTTTTATTTATAATTCCATCTTCTAAGGTTAATTTTTGGGAATATGGATAACATTCAGATATGGTATAACCATCTATTACCCATACTAATTTTCCTTCGTTTGTAGTTACTAAATATGGATTTTCGTCATATGAAACATATGGCATTAAAGTTTTTGCTCTTTTTATAATGTTACGATTTATCAATATTTTGCTTTCTGAATTTACTTTATTTGAAAATGCTAATTGTAAGTCATTTTCTTTTATTGCTAAAATTAATCTGTCAAAGAAATTTAAAGAAAGTCCTGCTTGTCCATCATATGCATTTTCTGCATTTTCAGCTTTTGTTGAACTTGTAATAGGATAATCAAATTCAACTTTGTTGCTATTAGTTACAGCTGTATAATTTGTTTCTAATCCAAAATATATTCGTGGTTGAGATATGGTTACTACTTCATTTGAATTAAAATCTTTTTGTAAATATTCTATGTTTCCAGTTTTGTCTGTTGATGTTGCAGAAGTAATAATTGTTCCGTAGCCATGAGTATATTCATATGTTTTATGGTTATATGTACTTGATGAATTTGAAATTTCTCTTGGAGCAACATATACTAATGTTTGTTCACCATTTACATTATATGTAGCTGGATGTACTGAATTATATGTATAATATCCCTTGCTAGTTTGAACTATATTTAAATTTTTCAAAACAATATCTTTATTTATTAATGCTATGTTGTCTATTACATTTTTATTTTGTTGTATAATTTCTGATGTTATTGTTTCATTTCCAGATAAATTAACTTCTTCTATATCAATTCCATAAGCCTGTTTAGTTGCATCTATATTAGCTTTGATATAGTTTTGTTGTTTATCTAATTCATTTGGATTAACAAAAATTGTGTTAAATCCAACTAAAACTATAAGCATTGCTATTAAATATGTTGGAACTATTGCTAAAGAAATTATAGTTTTTTTAGTTGATTTTTTCTTTAAATAGTGTATTCCCATTGCAATAGAAATAATTACTAATACTGATAATATTCTATATCCCCATAATTTAATAGTAACTTCAGAAATTCCAGCTCCCCAAAGTACATATGGCTCCTCACCATTTTGAAGAGTTAAAATCTTTTGAAGTCCAACATTTTGCGTTTCTACAAATATAATCATAGCTATAAATATAGCAGCAAACATTATATTTGTGCATAATTGTTTTAACAATGTTCCTTTGCTTAATACTTCTCTGTCTACTCCTTCAAAGCATAAATTGAATACTGCAATATAATATAACACAGCATAGGCTGTTAAACCAACTATAGCATATACAATGTAATATAAAACATATTGTATTAATGGTTGTACAAAGATAAAATATCCTATGTCATATCCTAGTACAACATCTGTAACTCCAAAGTTAGTAGCATTGATGCATAACATAAATTTTTCAAGTATCGTTCCACTTATTACAAAACTAACAATTATAGCACCAATAAATGCAATTGATTTATTAGGCATTTTAGGCATTGTTTTCTTTTCTTTTTCAAAAAATGGTATTAAACCTTTTTTTATTCTTTTGTTTGTAATTCGAATAAGTAAATAAATTACTATAAAATTAACTACAAACGTAATTAAGTAATTAGTTGAATTTTGCCAAAATATGCTTAAGTAGTTTTCTCCTAATTCTAATATTTCTAAATACTCTCCTCTATAATTCACATATGTAACTATTAGCACTAAAGCAAGAAATATTAAGACCACCCATTTTTTAGTTTTGCTAATTTTTTTATGAATGTTTTTATCTTCTGTTGCATTTGTTTTTACTTGTTCTTCCATTTAAACCTCCACTAAATTAAAGCATTTACAAAGTCTGTACTATTAAAAATTTCCATATCGTCAATTTGTTCGCCCACACCAACAAATTTAACTGGCATTTGATTTTCTGCAACTATACCAACTACTACTCCACCTTTAGCTGTTCCATCTAGTTTTGTTAATATTAAGCCATTTATATCAACTGTTTCTTTAAATGCTTTTACTTGTGAAATAGCATTTTGCCCTGTTGTTGCATCAAGAACCATCAAAACTTCTTTTGAACTTTCTGGTAGTTCTTTATCTATTACTTTTTTTATTTTTACAAGCTCGTCCATCAAATATTTTTTGTTGTGTAATCTTCCGGCTGTATCACATATCAAAACATCTGCATTTTTTTGTTTAGTTATTTGAATTGCATCAAAAACAACTGACGCAGGGTCTGTACCTTCTTCTTTTTTTACTATATCGCAACCAGCTCTGTTAGCCCATATTTCTAATTGTTCTACTGCTGCTGCTCTAAATGTATCTGCTGCTGCAATTACTACCTTTTTACCATCTTGTTTTAAACGATTAGCTATTTTACCTATAGAAGTAGTTTTGCCTACTCCATTTACCCCTACTACTAAAATAACAGAAGGATGAGTTGCTAATTTCAAACCATTATCAACTTCATCTAAAATAGCTTTTATTTCTTCTCTTAGTGCATTTCTTACATCTTCTTCATTTTCAATTTTCTCTTTTTTTATTCTATCTCTTAAATTAGAAATAATTTTTGTAGATGTTTGTGCTCCTACATCTGACATAATTAAGGCTTCTTCTAATTCTTCTAAAAGGTCTTCATCAACTTTCCTAAAATTACTAAATACATTATTTATTTTTTCATCAAATGAATTTTTAGTTTTACTCAAACCATTTTTTAATTTATCAAAAAATCCCATAAAATCAACCTCTCTTTTGTTTAAATCTTTTTATATTTTACCATAATATGCAAAAAATGGCAACCTTTTATTGCTTTTCAAGGCTTCATAATATGTTAGTTTCTCTATAAAAAGAGAAGATATAGAAATAATTTTCTATACCTTCTCTTTTTTCATTTTGCAGTTATTTCACCATTGCCTGACAGGCACAAATATATTTTCCATCGTTGAATATATAGATACTTCCCTGAGGTTGCCAACCTTCATCACACATTTTGTTCACATTCATTTCCAATCTTTCTACTGCGGCAGGTAGTATTAAAGCCTTGTCAAGAACGATTTTATATTGCATTTTTCATCCTCCTAACACTTGTTTTTGAGAATTTGCCACTCGGCTATTTTATTATAGTTCGCATAGCTACGAATGATGTAAACTATTATACCACTATTTACATAACTTTGCAACAACCGTTAATTATGTTACTTTTTTATTCATTAGCTTCTCTTCCTTCATTTCGGAGGATTTTTTATTAACTTTTTTATGCCTTGATAAACAAATTTAATATCATGAAAGTCATTTTATAATATAATAAAACTGATAAAATACTATAAAATATTTTTATGAGGTATTGATATGAATTTTGATGAAATAGTTGATAATAGGCGTTCTGCTAGATTATTCACAAATGATGATGTTTCTAAAAAACAATTGGAAAAGATCTTATCAAGTGGAAGTCTAGCACCTTCTGCAAGAAATAGGCAACCTTGGAAATTTTATATTCTAAGTGATACTCAAAAAAATGATATTATGAATATGCTTTTTGAATGGGATAGATTGAATCCTAAAGAAAAAACTAGCGTAAAAGGTTCAGCAGAACAAATACGTACAGCTAATAAAATGATAATGATTTATACTGATAGTTATAAGTCTAAATCAAAAAATGAAAATTACAAGAAACCAGATTATATATCCTTAGGTTGTGCTATAGAGAATATGAGTCTACAAGCTGTAAATTTAGGTTTGGGTAGTTGTATTTTATGTGATACTTTATATATAGAAGACCAAATTAATGAATATCTCAAGATAGATAATTTTGAACAAATATGTGGGTTTATTATTGGATATCCAGTATATAATTATCCACCTAAGATAAAAAAAGATTTAAAAGATTTATTACTAAGTTAACAAGTATAAAGCAGATGGTAATTACCACCTGCTTTATACTTGTGGAAGACTAATTTCTATCACATTCACATCTTGTTTTCCATATTTCATCAAGGATTCTTTTTCTGTAAATAGGATCCCAATTACAATAAAAATCACTGTAGAATCTCATTAGTCTATCTCTACATTTATCACATGTTTTCGGATACTGAATAATGCCTTTTGTAAAAGTATTCTCTCTATTTCCCCACCAGGCAATTGTGAACTTATCTAAATATTCCTCCGGAATATTATGCAAAAGTTCCACTAATTCCCACGACGAAATTTGGTCATAAACGCCAATATCTTGCCAGTGTTGTAACATTGTGTTTTTCTTAATGTTTATTGGGAATAAGACCGCATATGTTCCTTCTGGCATTTTTTTGTAAATAAAATCAAGAGAATCCAAGCAATCTTGAATTTGTTCCTGACGAGTTAAAAATGGAGCACCTAATAGAACATTAATCTGAAGCCCAATTCTATATTTTTCGCATAATTTAACTGTTTCAATATACCCCTCAATATCAATGTCCTTATTATAGATTCTTCTAACATCTTCATCTGCTGATTCTAATCCCATTTCAATTTGTATTCTTTGCTCATCTCCAAGTATTTGTCTAATGTCTTGCAGTTTTCTTTCAGTGATCGTATTATAATGAGTTTCTATTGTTATTGTGGGAATATCTTTCTTTGCTATAAATTGCAGTATTGCAATAAACAAGTTATAAGGAATTTCCCTCTCCGAAAGAAAAGAACCGTTGGCTTCCAGTTCCAACTCAAATATGTCTAAACCCTCAAATTTTATTTTCTCAAGTTCTGGCATAACCGTTTCTAAGGTAAGAGCGTAATCAAAACCATAGTTGCAAAACGTACAGGCATTTTCGCATCCACATGAAAGAAAAAGTAATTGATAAATTTTGCCTTCTACGTTGACAAGCGAAACTGTAGGGGTCCCTTTTTCTGTTCTAATATTCCTCCGCATTTTCCAGATTTCACGAGTTAAATATTCATTCATCTCATATCCTCCTATCAAATTCAAATAAGTTTATATTATATATTGTAATTCTTTCAAAAACAAATCAAGTAACCTTTTTAATATCAAAAAAGTTACTTGATTGGAATGTATAATTTTAACTTATTGTTTGGTAAATATTCTTCAATATCAGGTAAATCTTCTAATTCGTATCCAGAGCTAGGAATAATTGTTCTGTAAATTTTCTTACAAAATTCATATAGATAAGTAGAATTTATATAGTCATATTCGAATATTAAATAATTACTAGGTTTTAAATCTAACTCTGTTGCATTTTCAAATTTTTCTGTAGACGCTATATAATAAATCGCCTCATCTGTACTACAAGTTTTGTCATATTCAAGCAGTCCATATTCAGGCTTTCCTTTTATATATTTGTAATTTTCTTTCCAAAATATTGGCGCTTCATTATGACAATTTTCTATTGTTGTCTTTTTGAAAATAGCATATAGGTTGAATTTTACATTCTTTTCTATATGATAATGAAACTCATCTGTTGTTTCTTCATTATCTATCAATTCATATTGTGAAAAGAATTTTATATTATTTCTATTGTTTTTTATTTCACTTGGGGTAAATCCCATCATAGATTTAAAAGCTCTAGAAAAAGCCTGTGAAGATTCATAATTATATTTTATTGCAATATCAATTATTTTTTCTTTTTCTTCAAGTAACTCTAAAGCAGCCATACTTAATCTTCTTTTTCGAATATAATCAGCTAAAGTATAATTAGTTACAAACAAAAATATTCTATGTAATGTATATTCATTAACACCTAGTATTTGAGATAGCTTTTTATAACTAATTTCTTCACAAAGATTTTCCTCTATATAGTTAATTAAGCTATTAAACTTTTTATTACTCTCTTTATTCATATAATTCCTCATTCATTTTTAGATTAATTGCAAAACTATTTCAAATTATTTATACAATATTCACACTAATATTATATGATTTATTTAATAAATTTATACATTATATGATTTTACTTAATGGAGCTGGTAGGCGGAATCGAACCGCCGACCTACAGGTTACGAATCTGTTGCTCTACCAACTGAGCTATACCAGCATATTTTTTGTGGAAAAGAAAAATTTCTTTTCCACATTATATTCTAATTTGAGTGTTTACCACTTTTTACTTTTTCTTTTTTAGGTTTCATATCTGTATAAGGATCTAACATATCATCATCTGTTTTAGAATCTTTATAATCTACTCCATTTCCGTTTTTCTTTTTATATATTGAAACGACTATTCCAATTACTACAATTGCTGCTAAAATGATAGTTCCACACATTAGATAAAATTGAATATTATTTTGTGGTGAACTTGCTACTTCTGATGGTATTGTTACTTTTATTTGATATGTTGCTGTTTCTTTGTTATCAGCTGAACTAACTAATATTGTAACATTATTCTCCCCTGCTTCAAAATTTTCATTTCCTATTATTTCAACTTTAGCATCTGTTTTATTAGCTTCTGCTGTGATATTTAAGTCTTTTACAAAGAAATTTAATTTTAAAGTGTATGAATGTATTGAAGGGTCAAATCCTTCTGAAAAGTTTACTCCTGCAATTTCTAATTTAGATAGTCCTAATATTGCATTTGTATTGTCTGTGTTAGAATTATCAACTTCATTATTAACAGGTTCTGTTATGTTATTAGTATTCTCGTTGTTTATTGTTTCATTATTTGTAGTTTGATTTGTTGTTGTATTGCTTTTTGGTTCTTCTGTTTTTGGTTTATCTTCAGCTGGTTTAGTTTTAGTTAATAGTGAACTACTAATGTAGGCTGTTTGACCATTATATGTAATTTTACTCCAACCATTATCTCCTATTCCTACTCTAGTAATTTTAGTTCCTTTTTCTACTGTTTTTATTATTGCACTAGATGTTGAATAGCTTTTTCTTATATTTACTTCTCCTGTTGTATACATTGTTTGACTAGTGCTTGTAAATTTAGGTTCTTTTTTAGTACTTCCACTATTTGAATTTGAGTTTGGATTCGAATTATTGTTACTAGAACTTGATGTTGATTTAGCTTTTACTGTTACACTTATTGTTTTAGTAACTGTTGCCTCATTTCCATCTTTGTCAGCTATTGTACCAGACACAGTTATTTTTGCAGTTCCAGCTTTTTTTGCTGTTATAGTTACGGTTGCAGAGTTATTTTCAAGCCATTGGCTACTTGAACTAACTGTCGCAACACTTGTATTAGAAGATGTAATATCTACTCTTCCTGTTGCATTACTTCCATTTATAGTAAAACTATCTGTTTTACCTTCTGTTATACTCGAACTAGATTTACTTAATGAAAATCTTCCTGCAGCAAAAACTTGTGCTGTACAAGATATAAATATAAATAACATTATTAAGCATAAATTAATTTTTAATATTTTCTTATTCATTTGTTTTAATCTCCTTTATAATTATAATGAAAATTCAGTACCTTTCATTATATAGTTTTTTATCAATACATAGTCACCTGCTGAAATTTTACCATCTTTATTTACGTCGGCAGCATTTTTATTTGCAGAATCCTTTATCAAGTTAGTTTGCATTATGTGATTTTTGATTAATACATAATCACCTGCTGAAGCCTTTCCATCTCCATTAACATCTCCTAAAACTACAATTGTGTATGTTTTTCCGTCTGATGTTAATGTATATCCTGTTCCTACATTTGCTGTATCTGCTATTACAGTGTCACCTTTTTTGATAATTGCATCTTTTGCTACTGCTTTTATATTAGCTACTGTAATTTTAGGCTGACAGACAATGTTTGTTCCACTAGTTTTAAATCCATTTCCTTTTATCTCTGAAGTAGTTTCTCCACTTCCATTCCCTATAACTTCAGCCCAGTCTTCATTATTTTTTATATCTCTTGTTGCTATATATCCTGTAATTCCACTAGATGTAATTATTTTATCCCATATATAGTTTTTGTTTGTGCTTTTTACATTTCTTTCTGTTCTTGTTACTATAGCTCCTTTATATAGTGATGCTAGTGCTGATGAACTTGTGCTTGGTGACTTTCTGACAGTTAATCCATCAGTACAGATTATTCTTAATTGGTCAACTTTAGTAGGATCATATGCTTCAAAACTATTTGATGTAACATATCCATAAGTTCCATCACTTAATTTAATTCTACACCAGTCATTGCCATCTAAAGATTTGTATTTATCTTTTTCCACAATTGTTACTATTTGCCCTGCTGATAATACTTTGAGAACCGTTGTTTTTGATGTGCCTGGACCGTTTCTAAAATCTGTATATCTAGTAGTAATATACTGTTCATTGCAATTACTTTGTAAATCTATTTGTTTCAAATAAGTTCTTGCCGCATATCCTTTAGTTCCGTCTGCTAATACAATTTTATCCCAGTAATATCCCCCTGTTTTAGAATTGTCTAATTCAATTCTTAAAATTTTAGTTCCTTTGTTTAATGTTGTAACTATATCATAGTTAGTTCCTTTGCCTTTTCTAACTCTCACTTTATTTTCAGTTATCTCAACATCTTGTGTAACAGGTTTTTCTGTTCCTGGTTGTGGACATATTTGCTTAGGCATATTTTTATATACTGGAATTTTAAATTTTATCTTAGACTCTGATGATAATAATCCCATATCTGTATATGTATTACGAATTGTATATCCCTCAGTTCTAGAAGCAGATACATTTGTCATATATTGGTGTGAATAATATCCATCTCCACCATTTACAACGTCAAATTTCTCTAGATATAATGTATCTTGTCCTATTGAAATATATCCTGATGCTAATATTTTAGCTCCACCTTTAATAGATTTCTCCGGATCTGTCCATCCTTGTGATTTAGCATACTTTAAACCGTTTTGTACAATGTTTTTTCCATAAGCACAAATATTAAAGAAATTGTATAAACCTTTGTAGTTTCCGTCACCGCCTGTCCAAGTTCCAGAAATCATTGAGCCTGCATTTCCAGCTCCTTGTTCTTGTCTTATTCTAGAAGCCAAGTGATATGGACTTATATTGTATTCTTTTGAAGCTTCCATTATTACATCTACATAAGTTTTGTCTAACGTCTTTTTGTTGCCTTTTGAATCATAATATGTAACTTTACCTTGTGTATAATTACAAGGTTTAAGTATAAGTTCTACTCCTTCTTTTGTTTGATTTTTTTCGTCATATGTCAATTGTTCAAATTGAAATATATAATTTTCATTTAATGAATTCCTTGGATCCATATAATATGCTACTGCTGCTGTTGAAGCACATTTCCAAACATCTTCTACAGTTTTGTTGCAAGCACATTTCCAAGCATCTGCTCTTGTTGATGGTACAACATTTCTACCGTGATATCCTGTAGATTCAGCAATAATTACTTCTGACCAATCCAAACCGGTTTCTAATATTTCAAACTCCCAATTTGGATGAGCTTCTTGTAATTCTTTTAATAGTTTTTCGTATCCGAGGATAATTTGAAAACTTGCTACTATATGTAGCCTTTACCTCGTTATTTATAAATAGTGTAATTAAACTAGATAATGTTAAAATTATTAGAATAATACTTACTATTCTTCGTATATTTAAAATGTTTTTCAATAACATTTTTTCCTCCTAAAAAGTGATAAATTTCTACAAGCTTAGTATATCATTCTTGCTATTCTCCGTCAAGACAAAATAGAAAAAAGGCAACATTTGTCAAATGTTGCCTTTAATATGTTGTTATCTGTTGCCTCCGCAATTACAAAATAGTAATAAAAATATTATTATAAAGAATAAAATACTACTATCACCACATCCGCAACCTCCAAATAAGTTACCTAAGCAACCACAACCATTATTACGGCCACATCCACAATCTCTAGATTCTTCTGGCATACTGTTTTCCTCCTTTTTACTTTTCTATATAATATTAGTATGCAAAAGACAAAAATTGTGTTACAATTAATAAGGTTAAATTATTTGGAGGTTAACATTTATATGACAAAAGTAGAGCTCTTGGCTCCTGTTGGAGACTGGAATTGTTTAAAAGCAGCTGTGCAAAATGGTGCAGACGCAGTATATTTTGGTGTAGAGCAGTTTAATGCTAGAATGTATGCTGCTAATTTTAATGTTGAAGATATGAAACAAGTTATAGATTATTGTAAATTAAGAAATGTAAAAACAAACTTGACTTTAAATACTCTTCTTGAGAATTGTGAATTTGATAATGCTGTTGATTTAGCTAAAGAAGCTTATAAAGCAGGAGTTGATGCAATAATTGTTCAAGATTTGGGCTTGGCAAAATATTTAATTGATAATATTCCTGGATTACCTATACATGCTAGTACTCAAATGACAGTACACAATTTACAAGGAGTATTGAAGCTTGAAAAACTTGGTTTTGACAGAGTAGTTCTTTCAAGAGAACTTTCTTGTGAAGAAATTGAGTACATTTGTAAAAACTGTAAAGTTGAAATTGAAACTTTCATTCATGGTGCATTATGTATTTGCTATTCAGGCCAATGCTTATTTTCAAGTGTTGTTGGTGGTCGTTCAGGAAACCGTGGTAAGTGTGCTGGTCCTTGTAGGTTACCTTATGAACTAATTAGTGAAAATGCTGAAACTCATGAACGTAAATCAATTGATAAAGGCTATTTGTTAAGCACTAAGGATTTATGTGGTATTGCCTATCTCCCACGTTTAATACAAGCTGGTGTTAAATGTTTTAAAATTGAAGGTCGTATGAAAAGTCCTGAATATGTTGCCACCGTTACCAGAATTTACAGAAAATATATTGATATGGTATTAAATAATGATGACTTTATTATTGATGAAAAAGATATAAATGACTTAATGCAAGTATTTAATAGAGGCGGATTTTCAGATGGACATTTAGATTCTAAGCATAATAGAAACTTAATATTTCCTGAAAAACCAAGTAATATGGGAATTTATTTAGGAACTATAAAAAAATATAATTCCAACAAAGGTCATATCACCCTGCAACTAGAAGAAGACTTAGAACTTGGAGACTCTATCTCTGTTTCTAATGAAGCATCTAAATACTTAGTATCAGAGCTTATGATTAAGAATGTAAATCAAAAGAAAGTTTCAGCTAATACTGAGGTTACAATTGGACGTATGAAAGGCAATATCAAAGTTGGAGATAAGGTATACAGAATTTCTAGTAAAGCTTTAAGCGATTTTGCTAAAGCCTCTTATGATAATTGTGAAAATAAAAAAATACCTCTAAATTGTACTGTTACAATCAAAAAGAATACGCCTATTAGTATGGAAATTTCTACAAATAAAAATACTTGCTATAATGAGCTTTATTCAAGTATTTATGTTAAAGAAATTTCAAATATGATACCTATTGATGCTTTAAAAACACCAATTAGTGTTGAGCGAGTTGTAAAACAAATTTCAAAAACTACTAATACTCCATTTTCTTTTGAAAACATCACTGTTCTTTTGGATGATGGACTTTATGTTCCAAGTATTAGTACATTAAATGAATTAAGAAGAACTGCCTTAGAAAAAGTAGAACAAGAAATTTTATCTAGAGCAAAAAGAACTTTGCTAGATTTGTCTAAAAAATCAAAGGAAAGTATAACATATACTCCTAATGTGAAAAATCCTGAAATCTCTGTTTTGTTTAGGCAACTAGACTTAGATTTTGATTATACTAAACTAGACAAAGAAAAAATTACTAATATTTATGTATCTTTAGAGTTATTTATTAGTAAAAAATATTCTAAAATAATTTCATATTTTAGTGATAATTATAACTTATACATATATGTTCCAAGTATAATAAAAACGAATTATAAAAATATAGCTTTAAGTACCATAGAACAAGCAGTAATGATTTACAATATAAAAGGCTTTATAGTGTCGAATATCGGAGACTTTGAACTATTAAAAAAATATAGCAAAGATTATGAATTTATTGGAAATTATACTCTTAATGTATTTAATAATAATACAATGGAAGAATACAGAAAATTAGGTCTTTCACGAATTACTTTGTCTAGAGAACTTAATCAAGAGCTTATAAAAGAAATGCTAGCTAATGCTAACCTCAACACTGAAATGATAGTATATGGCAATCTACCTCTTATGGCAAGTAGTTATTGCTTTTTAGGTAAGACTAATAAATGTTATCCAAATTGTGGAACTAATTGCAAAAAAAATAATAAATATTATTTGAAAGACAGACTAGGCTTTAATTTTAGAGTTGTGCCAAATAGTATTGAAACTGTAACATTGATTTGTAATAGTAAAACACTTTCAGTTTCAACTAAAGACTTACCTGTAAATTTTGTTAGACTTGATATACTTGATGAGAGTATTAATGAAATAAATGAAGCTGTAGACAAAGCTTATAACAGAGAAAAATTAGAAGGATTACAATATACTAATGGAAATTTATATAGAGAGGTTTAAATTCAAATGCACCCAAAATATAAAATTTAATGGGTGCATTTAAATCACTTTCTCTCATTTTTCGGCCAATTAAATCATGTGTCTTTTATTTAATATAAAATTTATATAAAAGTCTATTTCATTTTTGTTTATAGTGTCTAAATAGTTAGCACAGAAGATTCTCTCTATTAAATAAACCAAAAAAATGTTAGGTGCAAAATATTCATTTTCTCTTATAGTTTCCATTAAGCATTTTATTTCATTTTCTTTATCAAGAATTGAATTACTCAACGAATAAAAGATTCCGGCCAAATCATTATTTATATCACCAATTGTAAATGATTCAAAATCAATTAAGAAAAAATTGTTTTCTTTTACTAAAACCTCGTGCAAACTAATGTCTGAATTTATTATATACTTTTTTGGATTGATTTCTTTTTTTAGTTTATCATAAATTTTATGTATTTCATTAATATGCTCTATTTCTTTAAATTTAAGAAACATGTCCTCTTCGTTTACTTCTATTCTTGTATAAATCATACTTGGTGTATTATAATTTTCTAATGTATTAACTCTAAGTAAATCTCTTGTTTTATCACTAATATTTAAATTCCAAATAGACTTATAGTTTTCTAGTAAACATTTAAGTTTATTTTTGTTTTGTATAATTCCATTATTATTTACCATTTCTTTTAACGATATTGCTTCTACCCATTCATTTATCAAAATATAGTACTCTTCCAGTTCACCATAATAATAAATTTTTGGAACATTAATTTTCATATTTAAAAATATTTTATACATAGCAATTTCAACACTATGCCTTATATACGCACTATCATTCTTTTTATAAACTTTAACTGCATATTTCTTCTTATCAGTCTCACAGTAATATACAATATTCTTCCATGTTAATTTTGAACATATTGTCATCTTTGTTATTTTTTCTTTAATTATCTTTTCAATATAATATTTGATATCTTTTTTCATATTGTTATAAATTTCTCCAATTCTTTATTATGCAATCAATCCCTAGTTTATTGCAAGGTTCTAAATCCATTATTTTGCTATCTCCATACATTATTATTTCATTTTTATTTATCTTATATAAATTTAATGGTATCATATAAAAATAAATGCTTGGTTTACAATACTTATAATCTTGTGAAAAAAACATATCCTTAAATTTATTTATAAGATTATATTTCTCTAAAACTTTTAATATGGCTCTTTTGGTTGTTAAACCTGTATTTGATATTAAAATAATGTCACATTTTTTTTGTAGCATCTCATTTAATAATTTCTCATTTAAATTTGGAATATATTTTTCTGTGATTAGACTATCATACTCTTCTAATATCTTTTCAGTAAATTTTATACTTAAATTATTAGATTTTAAAATATTTTCTATTCGCTCTTTTGGTGTTATAGATATTCCTTTTAGTTCCTGTTTCTTAAATCTTAAAATTTCATTTTCTATTGTATCTCTCCAAAATTCAATATTACCATATTGGGTAATTGACAAAAGAATATTTGCCCTATCATTATTTATATTTTTTTCTCTTATATTACTTAAAAGCAATGTTCCCCACACATCCAAAAGAATATATTTTATATTATCTCTCTGTTCCATTTTTACTTTCACCTTCTAGTACAAACTGGACTTGTTCTTCTTTCTTTTTATTATATTTATCTTTCATTGTTCTATATTGAATTGCAAATTTCTCTGGATTAGGTACATCTCTAAAAATTTCTGGGATTAAATCATAATGTATATTACACTTATCTACTCCTAACTCCTCGCAAGACTTTACAACTTCCTGGCTCAAATATCCAGCCACAGTTATTTCCTTTCCAAAACCATGTACTTTATCTGTAGCATATTTAATCATATCTTTAACAGCTATATCGTTCATAGAATAAAAATTTTTTTTGTCTCTATCTGCTCCAAGTATCAATGTTGTTAGATCATTTAATCCTATAGTATAGTTATCAATACCTAGTCTTTCGAAGTCTTCCAGTCTTATAATTGATGCAGGAGTTTCTAACATCATACCTATTTTTCCATTATATCTAAACTTATTTCTTAATAAATTTACTACTGCTTCCATTTCATCTATTCTTGAAACAAATGGTATTATTATACCTAAATTAGGAGCATTTTTACTTGCATTAACAAAACAATCTAGTTCTTGCAAAAAAGCTTCTTTTCCTCTCAAGTTTCTTCTTATTCCTCTAGTACCAAGTAAGTATTGCTTTTCTTCAAATTTCTCGTCTGCCCCTTCTAACACATTTATTTGATGCGGTACTAAATCAGCCGTCCTATACCAAACAGGTTTTCCTTCGAATTGTTTTGATACTTTTTTTAGGTATCCCGTTACAAACTCTCTAAATTCTTTTACAGGAAAGTATTGCAATTTATTTATACAAAGATTTTCTCCTCTTATCATTCCTACTCCATCAAACATTGAAAAAACAATATCATTATCATCTAATTCTTCTGAATTAAGTCCTAACATATATTTCATTTTATTTTGCTCCCTCTTTATTTTCTAATATTTCTCTCCTTCTTTTAGTGTTTTCTTTTATCTTTAATAATAAATCTAATTCCGGTAACTTTTCAAATCTTTTGTTTAATTGCGGAAGATTTACATAGTTTACAGTAATCCTATCAACTCCCATTTTTTTATAAAAACTAATTTCATCTTTCCTTAGATAACCTGCTAATGAAAACGGTATTCTATTATTTCTGCATATATCTTGAATGTATGTTACGGCTTTTATTACTGCTGGATGTTTTTTATCGTGATAATCTGATTCTCTATATGTTCCTAACAAAAGCGAAGTGAAATCATTTAAACCAACTGTTATATTATCTACACCAATATTGATAAACTCATTAAGTTCTAGTAATATACTTGGTATTTCTGCCATTATTCCAATCTTTCCATCAAAACCAATATTTCTGATTAATGCTTTAATCTCTTTATATTCTTCAATGTCTTTTATATATGGAATTATTACTCCTAAATTTTTATGCTCCTTATATACATTTTTTATTATCGAACATTCCTGTTTAAATGTCTCTTTATATTTTAAATGTCTTCGTACCCCTTTACTTCCAATAAAATGCCACTTTTCTATAATTTTAGCATCTGCTCCATCTAAAGTTGCAATTTCATTTCCAGTCAAATCTGTAAATCTATACCATACTTCTTTTTCTTTGAATAAGTTGCAAATATTCATCAGATAATCTTCAATATATTTTTGACATCTTTGAGTTGTAATATATTCATTAATATTTCTACATAAATATTCACTTCTAATCAAACCTACACCTACGAATTCTTTTGCAAGGTTTTGGCTAATATTTTCAGCATTTATCCCTAAAAATATGTCAGTTTTCATTTTCAATTTCTTCCTTCATTCTTTTTATAGCTTCTGTTATTTCTTCTTTTTTCGCTCCTAATGAAATTCTTAAATATCCTTTTCCTGTTTCACCAAAACAACTTCCTGGAACCGTTGCAACCCTCGCCTTGTATAGTAGTCTATCTGCAAATTTTTTATCATCTTCTTCTATGTCCTTACAGCATAACCATATGTATAAGCCTCCTTCTGTTTTTTTACAACTTAATCCTTTTATTTTATTTAGTCCCTCATATAATAATTGCATCCTTTCATTCATAGTTTTCCTTGCTTCGTTCGAAAAATATTCCATTTCATTTTTTTTATCCGCAATGGCATATTGAACTATAGAAGATGAATACATAGTTGTAAATAATGCGATTTTCTCCATTTCTTTCATTATCTCTTCATCGCCAATTACATATCCTACTCTCAAACCTGCTATTGAATATTTTTTTGAATATGATCTAGATACTAAGGTTTTACTATAAAAATTCATTGGTGATTTAAAAATATTATCATTGTAATAATAATCGCAATACTCCTCATCGCTAATTATATACAAATCATGTTTTCTTGCAATATCAGCTAATATCTTTAGTTCTTCATCACTATAAATAACTCCTGTTGGATTATTTGGAGTATTTATTAAAATTGCTTTTGTATTGTTATTAATTTTTGACTGTACATAGTCAAAATTAATATGAAAATTATCTTCTTCGCGCAATCCAATTGATATAGGAATTGCACCAACATATTTTATCATTTCTTTAAGATGAGGCCATAATGGTTCTAATAGTATAACTTCATCATTATTATTAAGTATTGTAGAAAATATATAAAACATTCCCATTGAACCACCTGGTGTTATAATAATATTACTTTCAGAAATATTATTATTCATTTTGTTCTTTTCCTCACCCACAATTATTTTTATTAATTCCAAATTTCCACGCAATGGCGGATAATGTGTCTTTTTATCTTCAAACGCTTTATCGATTCCTTCTCTAATCTCTTTTGGACAATCTAAATCCACATCTCCAACTTCTAATCTAATTACATCATTTCCTAATGCATTTGCTTTTTCTATTACTTTTGCTATTCCGGAAAACTTTAAAATTTCAACATTTTTATTTATTTTATTCATCTCACTCACACCTTCTTTATTTACATTTGATTATTGTTTTTAATCCTTGTTTTTCATTAGCTACATTATCAATTGCCTTTTGAGCATCTTCTAAATTATATATTGGACAAATAATATCTTCATAATATTCCTTTACTGAATCTAAAACTTCTTCTGCTAATTTATAGTATTTAGCAGTCGCTAAAACAGACCCAATATACTTGTGTTCACTTCTACAAATAATACTTGGACTTATATTAGTTTCTCCTGTATCTGCAAAATTACCTATTTCAATTATTGTGCCTCCTCTTCTAACAAACTCCTTTGATTGATTAAATGATTCAAGAGTTCCTGCACATTCATATACCAAGTCCGCTCCTAGCCCCATACATTCTTTTTGTATATTCTTTATAGTTTCTTCTGTTTTTTCCATTAGTATTGCTCTACTAATTCCTATCTTTTTTGCGATTTCTACTCTATTAGGTCTTATGTCAATAATATATGGATTGTATCCCATATTTTTTAATTGAACAGCTATGAATAATCCTATTGTCCCAGCTCCCTGTATAACAATGTTCAATTCTCTATTTAAAGTTTTCTTGGCATTTTTTAATCCTTTCTCTACGGCTTTGGTTGTAACTGCAACTGGCTCAAGTAAAGTTCCATAACCGAATTTCCAATCTTTATTTACTTTATATACCTTAAATCCATTAAGAATAATTGCATATTCAGAATATCCACCTCCTAAAATTGGATATTTATCCATTGGTACGTTTAGACCATATGTTGTTCTATGAGGACATATCTGTTCTTCTTCTGGAAGTTCTTTACAATATGGACATACTCCACAAGATTTTCCCGGCACTAATGCTACAATATCACCAATGCTAATATCACCATTAATACATTCTACATCGCAATTCTGTGATATTTCAACTATCTCTCCATACAATTCATGTCCCAACACAGATGGATATTGTGTTGCTTTAAACTCACCAGCATACACATGAGGATCAGTTCCGCAAACTCCACATGCATAAACTCTTATTAACATTCCTTCCTTTAATTGTGGTACTTCCACTTCTTTAATTTTAATTTTCTTTTTTTCTTCTAATACTACACACTTTGAATTCATCTTTATCATCCTTTCTATCTTTTATATTTTTCTAATGTTGGCACATATGAAGAATCAACTTCATCTAAATCAATCTTTGAAACTTTATCAATGTTTTTTATTAAAGCTTGTACCATTTTTCTCCTAAATTCACATTCCTTGCTTTCTTTTGCGTAAAAGCTTCCATAAGAACTTTCAGCAGAAGCTGGACACCCACCAGCACATACACATTCTATAGAGCAATTTTTACACTCTGGTAATTGACCTACAATTCTTAATGCTAAGTTTATATATTCTTCATCCTTTAATATTTCTTTCCAATTTTCAATTTTGCCGAAATTCCTAAAATAGCCTGTACATAAGAATACATTTCCTTCCAAATCTACAGCAAACTGTTGTCCCATTCTTCCACAATAATTTAAAACCGGTTTATATAATCTTTCTAAAAGTTTAAACCATTTTCCAGTAACTTGTATTCCATTTTCAGCTCCATAAATTCTTGCATCTACTAAACAATTAATTCTTTCTTCTACATTCTCTAAAAAGTCATATTCACTCTCAAAAATAAGAGTATTTATTTCAACAGACTTCAAGCCTATACTCTTTGCCACATCTATAAGTTCTCTCAACTTTTTATAATTATATTTATTTAATGTAGCTGCTATATTTATTTTATCAGTTGGATACCCTTTATTAATCAATTTCTTAATAACCTCTATTGCTTTATCATAGCTTCCATTTCCATTAGGAAATTTTCTTAATCGATCATGACATTCTTTCGGTCCATCTATGCTTATTTCCAAATCGGTTGAGTGTTTTCCATAATTACTTTTTTCAATCCAGTAATCAATTATTTCATCAGTCATAACTATTGCATTTGTATTAGTGTGAAATATAACTTCTATATCTCTAAATTTTTCATTAATATATTCCATTGATTGTTTAATAACCTTAAAATTTAAAAATGGTTCTCCTCCATGAAACCTAATATGTACTTTCTTTTGTTTATTTTTAGTAATAATATCATAAAATGAATCAATTGCATTTTTAGCAACATCCCAAGACATATTTGATTTGCTACAGTTTAATCCGTTAGTTTTAGTTACTTCCATATCTTGTGCATCATCAATATAACAATATGAACATCTTAACATGCAATTTCCTGTAACATATAGCAATAATTTAGTTAAACTATTTCCATTAACTACATCTTCTTTATAATTTTCTAATATTGGTTTTATAAGTTCATATTCATCATCTACGGTTTTTACAAAATTTTTATCTTGCATTTTTTTTATTTCATTTTTATAAACTTCCTCATCTATCTTTTCTTTTTTATCTATTTGCTGTATTAGCTCTATTTCTTTTTTAGATAACCTAGTTAAATTTCCAAAAATAGAGTTATAAGCATAAGTGTTTCCATCATCTGCTTTAATATCAATAAAATGTTTTGACATTTCTAACATTTTCTCTCACCCCTCATCTTTTTTATTTCATTTTCTATTTTTTTATCTCCAAAATATTTTTCGTTCAATATTTCATAAAATCTTGGCATTTCTTCATCTCCATAAAACAGATGTCTCGTACTATATATTGCAGGATACCAGAAAGGGTCCTTGTTATTGTCACTTAATATTTTTATTGCAACTATCGTTTCTTTAAAACTTTTATCTATAAGTGGAGAACTTGCACTAATGATAGCACAAATAATTTTTTTTACAGTTCCCCCTCTTTTTTGAATCTCTGATATTATATTAAATAATGTTTCACCTGTAGCTATAACATCTTCTATAATTATTATATTTTTAGAGTTAAAATCAAATTTTTCTATATTAGTTATAAATTCATTCGAAACACCACTTTTCCAGTTTCTGCTCCACTTTACCTCTATAACTTCCAATGCTTCTTTATTTAGTGCTTCAAAAGCTCTTTTCCCTCCTTCACCCACTGCTACTATAGTATAATTCTTTAAATCAATATTTTTTAAATATAAATAGTTACTTATTTCTTTCATCAAATAGTTTATCGTTACTATTTTAACATGGTAATCATATTTACTAATTTGATCTCCAATTTTATCTATATCTTCTTTATTACAGTAGGTATTATCATCTAATATAATAAAGTTTTTATTGGTTTTAGATAGTATAATCGTATCTTCTTTAGCTTCATTTAATTGTATTTTTTTATTTTTTACAAGCATTCTTCTTGCACTCCTTTTTAGTTAGATTCCATATATCATTTATTACTTTATCATCTATAATTATTTTATTATTAATCTCTTCCAATTCATTATCTTCAATATTTAATTTTTTGTATAATAAAGTAACATATTCTATAGCCTTTTTAATTGATAATAACTCTCCTAGTTTCAGTTTATTTTCCCTTGCTTTTTCAGCGTCAATAATATAATCGTGAATGCATCTTAAAATATTACATTGCAAATAATCACTCTTGCAAAATTCACAGTTTATAGTAGAATGTTTTTCTATTATTGAGTTGTATTCTCTCTTTACCCAATTATAAAAATGATTTATATTATCTATATCAATTAATACACTTTCTAACAAAATCTTCTTAACCTCTTGATTATAATCATTATCTAAATATAAATCTGTCCATAATACCTTAGAAAATATCTTTCCTATATATAAGGAATATAATTTTAGCATGTTTATTAATTTGTCTACATTTGAATAATTTTCCATACCTTTTTCAAATTCCCTATATACTTCGTCATAGAATTTTGCTTGGCTAACGTCTCTCTTTAGAGTAGTTAGAAATTCTTGTTCATCTTCAAATAATATAATTGAATCTGTAACTTTTTTTATTTCTCTCCAATCTGAAAACAATTTTATTATTTCATCTTGTTTTCTTTCAATCAAATTGCATTTTTTTGCTCCCATACAAAAAATATCTATGCAATTATGTGGTTCATATTTCAAGTTTGAATATTGCTTCACACTTTCTACCAACGCATAGATATATTGGATTGGAATAATGTGAATTTCTACTTGAAACTCACATATATTCTTAAATATTTTTTTGTATTTTTTTTCTACTTTTGATATGCATATTAAATCAATATCAGATTTGTTTTGTGCATACCCTCTTGCAACAGAACCACCTACTGATATACTGATAAAATTTTTTTCCTCTATTATTTGATTGAAATTTTTCTCAATAAATTTCATAGCCTTCTTCGAATAACTATCTGCCATTTATTTTTCTCCTTCTATAATTTGACTAATTTCTTTCAAAATGTAATCGAACTTCAGCCTATTTCCACATATCATCTTCTGTGTTTGCTTACTTAATTTCTTTATAATATTTTTATTTGTTTTTCTGGCTTTTTTGTTTAATTTTACTTTTGTTATTCTTTTATTCCAATATGGCATATATTTTTTCATATTTTTTAACTTATATGCAACTATTGTTTCTTGATCATATTTTATTTTATTTAAAATATTCTTTTTCTTATATTTATCTATAATTTGCTTTTCGTCTAAAAATATTAAATAATCTATTTGATTTACCTTTTTTAATGGTAAAGTTATTTTAATTTCTTTATCAGGCAAAGTAATTTTTTTCTTTATTCTTTCAGACATTTTTTCTGGATCTATAAAATTATAAGGAATTTTATTGTTCACTAAATACAGTATCTTTTCGTCTTCAGTTATTTCATTGTTGTTATTTGTTATTCCAAGTCTTATTGCATAGTCTATAGCAATTTTTATATCAGGTCTCCAAATATATGTACATATTTTCTTATTATGTTCAAAAATTGGTAATTGGTCATTTCCTATAAATTTTGCACCTTTAAAAAGCATATTCAATAACATAGTTGTTTTTCCATATCCTTTATTTCCTATAGCTAAAAATGTTTTATTATTAATCATAAAGCCAGAACAATGAATCCATACAATCCCATCCATAGCTGATAACTTAACAATGGTTTCTCTAATCAAATTATTTAACTCTGTCAAGTCACATATACTGTTATAGTAATGATAAATTCTTTTTTTATCATAATCCATTTGAGTTTTTCCACTATTAGCATCCAAAAAATATATATCCCATTCATCTGTGATTTCAAATTCAATATCTCTTGTTAGGAAAGATCTCCAAAACTTCGAGAATCTTTCCTTCAACATTTTTTTTAAATAAATATTAAATTTATAATTCAAGAAATATATTTCTACTTTTTCCATCATCTAACCTTTACATTTACTATTTTATATAGTTCTTCTTCTGGTGACTGTTCTTTAAATAAATAACTGTTTACTAGTACACTATCAAACCCCTCAATAAGTGCTTTATAAACATCTTCTGCTCTTCCTACTCCTCCATCTAGCATAACCTTAACATTTGATTTAGATTTTATATATTTTAAGGCATCTATGGCTCTATCAGAAATCCCATTTCCAGATCCTATTTCTGAACCGAGTATTCTTATCATAGGACATCCTAGTATTAATAGTTTATCTATAGTTTCCTTCTCTGGCGCAATTAAAGGCCATATTTCCAATCCTTGCTCTACTAACTTTTCTGTAGCTTTAACAACCTCATTATTTTCACTCCATTTATGATTAGAATCCAACACTTCTAACTTTACAGCTTTTTTTCCACCCATTTCTGTTGCTTTAAGTGTTCTCCTGATTACTTCATCAGCTGAGGTTTGTAAATTTATATTCCAAACAGGGATTAAATTACTAGTATCAATTCTCGTAGATAATTCGCTCCAATTTGCATTGCCATACCCAATAGGTAATAAATCCCATTCCTTAACGGTATCAATGTTATGTGTGTTTATTGGTACAATAATGTTCTTTGAACTTTTTAACATTTCTATTACTGTATCTATGCTTACTATATTATTCTCATTTCCAAAACAATGTATTAAACGTGGTACTTTTAAATATATATCTTTCATATTATTATTTTTGCTCCTCTTCTAATTCTATAATATTTTCATTGTTTTTCTTTTCTTTATTTCGCTCAGTTAACAATTCTGATCTTTCCTTTGAATAGTATATGTCCAATGTATGCATTGCTCTCGTAATAGCAATATACAATAATTTAGCATCTAATTCATTATTTCCATATTTATCTTTACTTGCATCAGATAAAATAACTGAATCAAATTCTAGTCCTTTTGATAAATATGATGGGATAACACTTATTCCTCCTTTATATTCTGTTGCTTTATCAGAAATAAGGTTGGCAGGTATCTTGGCTTTTGATAACTTTCCATATAATTCTGTGGCTTCTTGTAAAGTTTTAGTTATAATTGCAATATTTTTCTTATCTGAGTGTAATAATTCTTCTAATCTATTGATAAGCGTCTCTGTTATCTCACTATTATCTTTTTTCTCAATTGTTACTGGTACTCCTTTTCTTATAACAGGTTCACCTAACTCAACATTTATTTGATCTCTTACCTTGTCTATAACATCATTACCTTTTTCCATAATTTCCATAGTGGTACGATAACTTTTGCCCAACTGCAAAGTCTCAGCTTTTCCACTAAAAATGTCATTATTTACTTTATTCCAATCATCAGTCCCTCTATATGAATAAATACCTTGTGCTATATCTCCTAAAATTGTCATACTATCATTCTTTAGAATATCTCTTAATGCTGCGAATTGAAATTCGCTATAATCTTGTGCTTCATCAATAACAATATGTTTAGCACTTTGTGCTATTTTTGAGCCTTTTATTTTATGTTGAATATACATTAATGGTGCCAAATCCTCGTATTCAACCTCTTTACTGTTTGGTTTTTTTAGCATTTTTTGTTGTATTTGCGTAATTATATCTTGTGAAATAGATGTCTTATCTGTATTACCTAGTTGTGCTATAAATTCCTTATATATCTCCAAAGCAGATTTTTTGCCGGCCTTTTTTGAATATTCTGCCAATAATTTTTTCCCACCTTTATCTAATTTTTTTAACAAAGGTTCATATTTATCATATATTTCAATTTTTTTTCTCTTTCTTTCTCCATCCGATAGATTTTTATCTAGTCTTGCTACTTCCGCTTTTCTTTTTTCTCTAATTAAATTCTCTATCATCTCTTGGTTATTCTCAATAAAAGTTTCTATTCTTCTTACATAATTTTTAAACCTCTCTTCTATAGGAGTCTCTGGTCTATAGAATTGTTTATTAAATCCTTCCTTTAATTTCTCTCTTGACAGAATAACAATGTCTCCGATTTTTAAATCGTCGTTTGGAAGAAATCCGAATTGAGTATCTTGTAAATATTCATCTAACATTTTTTTATATTCTAAAGATGATTTAAATCTAGATGTTCTTTGTACAATATCATTTACATTTTTTCCATTATTGACAATATCCGCAAGTTTTAAATTAGAACTTTCTACTTTTACTTCTTTTCCAATGATTTTTTTTGCAAAATCTTCAAAGGTTAACTGCGTTACATCGTCTACTCCCAAATCCGGTAAAATAGCCGAAATATAATCCAAAAAAAACTTATTTGGGGCAATAATAAGAAAGTCTTGTGGTTTTAATTCTTTTTCATATGCATATGCTAGATATGCAATCCTGTGCAAAGCTACGGTGGTTTTACCACTACCGGCAACACCTTGTACAATTATAGGTCTATTTAATTTTGCTCTAATTATTCTATTTTGTTCAGCTTGTATAGTAGATATAATATTTTTTAGTCGATTATCTGCTGAGGCAGACAAATATGGTTTTAGCAATTCATCATTTGTAGTAATATCTACATCTGAAAAAGATCTTAACTCTCCTTTCTGTATATCATATACTCTTTTTCGATTTAAATTTCCTTTGATTTTTCCTGCTGGAGATTCATAAGAGACTTCTCCTAATCGACCATCATAATACAAACTTGCTACTGGTGTTCTCCAATCAATCACCTGCAATTTTGCATTATCTTTAGATACTGAACATTTACCAATATATATTTCTTTATCGTCCAAATCGCCATCCTCTCGAAAGTCAATTCTAGCAAAATATGGTGTATCTAGCGTTCTTGACAAGTCTCTTGATTTTTTAGCATACACTCCGGTTAAATGTTCTATTAGATATGGATCTTCTGACTTAGGATCAAACTCTTTATACAACCTCCTTATAGTTTCTTCTGATTGTTGTATTATTTGTTTCATTATACCTATTGTTTCTTTTAAATATTTTTTTTCTTGTGTGGTTTCTTTTCTTTGATCCTCCTCATTCATTCCTATATTTTCCTTTCCACAAAATTCCTTTTAATTATACAACAATTTCCACAAAAAGTAAATATTATATTATACTTCTGTCTGTTTTTCTATAAAATAACGTGGGAAATTTATTGCTTAAATAACACTCTTGTGATACAATACTAATAAATTTTTATAATGGAGGTAACAATTATATGAGATTTCGGAATGCCTATATTAGTCGAACTTCATTCTTTAGAAGAAAATGTGAAACTAGCTCAAGAGCTTAATTTGGATTTTATTGAATTAAATCTAGATATACCATACTGCTTCTTAGAAAGCTTAGATACCACTCTATTAGATAGCAATGCTTTTACTATTCATCTATCAGAAAAAATTGATGTTGGTGAATTAAATGATTCTTTACGCAAGTTCTATTTAAATGAAATAGAAAGAATTATATCTTTTGGTACAAAGCACCATATTCTCAAATATAATATTCATCTTGACCCCGGTATTCATTTTTCGTTACCAGATAAAAAAATATTTATTTACGAGGAATACTTGAGTGAATATTTGGATGCATATAAAAATTCATGTAATGCACTTTCTAAAATAGCAAGTAAATATAATGCTACTATCTTATTTGAGAATGTAAAAATAGAATCTTATACTTTAAAAGCAATTGAAATTATTGCAAATTATGATAATTTATTTTTCACATTAGATTTAGGACATAATATTAGATATGGTAATATCGCTAAAGAAGAATTTCTAAAATATAAAGATAAAATTAAACATGTTCATTTACACGATTATAATGGTTCCAAAGATCATCAAGAACTATTTACAGGTATCCTTGATATTAAGGAAGAATTAGATTTCTGTAATAAGCATGATTTAGATGTACTTATTGAAGTAAAAAGAAAAGATGAATTAATCAATTCAATAAACAAACTTCGCACTTTTGGGTATATTTAATGATTCGTTTATTACGTATTAGATATGTAACCACGAAACAATGGAAAGGTTATATTTTATTAAAACCTCTCTATTGTTTTGTAGTTAATTCAATTATCAAATCCATATTGTCATCCTCTGCTGCTTTGTTTTTGCGTATCGCTCCACATTTCTTGCATTTATAGATTATGACATAACCCTTTTTACTATCAAGTTCAACCCTAATAGGTTCTAGATCACCATGGCACTCTTCTTCTCTATCACCTGGATTTATATCTACATGTTTTGAATGTAAACAATAATTGCAATGGTCTCTACAAGTATATCCAAGTGGGTTTATTTGCTTTCCGCAATTTTCACATACAAATGCTTCATCTATTTTTGTAAATTTTCTTCCCATATATTCTACCTCTTAGTATTCGAAAATACTGCCTCCAATAAATTCGCGAAGCAATGAATTTTGAGGAACATACTTATCTTCAATATCTTCAAAATACTTTAAAAATTCACATAGTCTCTTAGCTTCTGCATATTCTACATAAGAATTATCAATTTCTTGTAACATTGGTAATGCATATTTTTTTAATACACATAGTTCATATATTAAAGAAGTATTAAACATACTATCTGCTTCATCTTGGAATGGGAAAATATATTGATTTTCGCCTTTATTTACAGAATTCCACATTTGTAAGGTATGCATAGCAGTATAGCTTCTAAAATTATGGTCTCTTACCATTCTTCTAATTAATCTGCTATCTGTTGTAGATATTCTATTATAGTAGTCAACATTAAGAACAGTTAAGGCACTAATGTAAATTTTGTATTTTAATTCTTTTGGAATTGATTCTGTTAGTTTATCATTTAGGCAGTGAATTCCTTCAATTACAAGAACTTCATCTTCTGCTAATCTCATTTTCTTGCCTGTATACTTTTTGCTTCCTTCTTTAAAATCAAAGGTTGGGCAAAGTATTTCTCCACCATTTAATAAAGTCGTTAAATGTTCATTAAATAGTTTTAAATCAATTGCTTCTATACATTCGAAATTATATTTTCCATTTTCATCTAGAGGTGTTTGTTCTCTTTCAACAAAATAATCGTCAACAGATATAGTCACTGGTTTTAGACCATTTAATCTTAATTGAATTCCAAGTCTTTTAGCAAATGTAGTTTTTCCAGATGATGATGGACCTGCAATTAGAATTACTTTTACATTTTTTCTTTTTACAACATTATCTGCTATATCGGAAATCTTTTTTTCGTGTAAAGCCTCTGCCAATAGTACAAGTTCAGCAGACTTTCCTTCTCTGATTTGTTTATTCAACTTATATATTGTGTTTACATCTAATACTCTATGAATATCTTTGTATTCATCTAAAGTTGAAATCATTTTTTTACTTACTAGCCCAGGCTCCAATACCTCTGGATTTTCTTTATCCGGATAACGTAGTAAGAATCCATCATTATATGGAATAATATCAAATACATTTATATAACTTGTATCTATAGGCATTACTCCATAGAAATAATTATAATAATCTTCACAAAAATATAAAGAAACTCCTTTTTTTTGCTCATTGTCTAATTGTAATATTCCCCTTAAACTATTTTCCTTTTCATAGAATTTTATAGCCTCTTCTTTTGTCATTTCAACTTTTTTTATTGGTAAACTTTTAGCTACTAATTCTTTCATTTTGTTATTAACATTTTCTATCATTTCTTTTGTAACTTCTAAATTATCTACTTCGCAATACATAGCATTTGTTAATTGATAATTTACTGATAGAAAAGCTTCTGGATAGCATTTATTAAAAGCCATACTCATTATGAATAAAAGCCCTCTAATATATGTTCTTCTTCCGTCCCTACTAGTAACATCTACAAAATTAACATTGTCATCTTCCTTTGGAATAAAATTTAAAGATTTAATTTCGTTATTTATATCACAAGCAATAATCTTTTTGTTTTCTCCAATTTCTTTATCAAACAATTCTATAATCGACTTATCCTCTTCTACTTCTAATATTTCGTTATTTAGTTTTATATTCATATTAGCAACATTCCTCTCTAAAATTCTTTAAATTTAACAATAGTATTTTATATCTTATATCTATTTTAGTCAACTGGTTATTATGAATACTTTACAAAGAAACGAGCAGACCACATTTTAGGACTGCTCGCCAGTAAAATTCATCACTTCTTCTTGTTTTTAGGTTTTCTCGGATCCACATAGTTCCTACATTTATTCTTGGAACATTTTCTGCCTCCCTTCCAACTGAGCATACAATGCTCTATTTTAAGACAAATAGAGGAATTTCCTTTTCCACCTGTTTCACGTTTCCGTGTCTCTGTACCCATTGTGTGAATTCTCCTTATAATATATTTACTAGCATTTAGCCAACTAGTTCTTATCATTATACACCTTTTCTTTATTTTTGTAAAGTTTTATGTTAATCTTATCATATAAATATTTCATTCCAATTGGTCCGAGTACTCCAAGTAGTAAATATCCAATTTGTAATGGAATCTCCCAACCTGGTATTTGGTATCTATATATCCATCCATTCTGAAAGTTCGATAAATCAAAATATGGAACATTTATTAAATATAGTACAAAGTTAAGTATAAATATATAAAATAAATGATGTGACATTATTGAAAATGTATTATTACTAATGTAATTTACTAGTTTATTATTTCCTATCCATTTTTCAAGAATTTTAGAAATTCTAAGCCAGAACAAAGTTCCTGTTACAAATGTTAATATTGGCAAATAATATGCATTTTGTATAAATCCTGAAAATTCATGTAAATCATATTCAATATCTTTAAAAATTGATATTAAAATAATATTTATTATTATCACTATCGGTATGCAAATCCAAGTTTTTACTTTTTCTTCATATTTTTGCCAAGTTATTTTATATAAATATCCCATTTGAAAAAATGGCAAGAAGAATAGTATTCTTAATAATAAAGACCTTATATCTTCTAATCTAGCAATTTCCTGATTATACACTGCTATCATATTTCCAACTAATAGTATTAGCAACAAGATATATTCATTTAGCTTTATTTTCGATGTTAGTTTATGTATTAGCAAGTAAACGATATATGTTGTGAAAAATGCTGGTATAAACCATGATGGGAAATTAAAAATAAATTGACTATTATTTATAAATGGTTGTATAAATAATGTGTATAAGCTAATATCTTTTCCATAATTTATAATTCCTGCATTTCTTAATATTGTATTTATTATTCCATAACATAAATTTATAATCAAAAATGGTAACATTATTTTCTTAAATTTTTCCCATATAGTTTTAAATATATGTTCTTCCTTTTTTACCGAATAAAAATATCCTGATATAAACACAAACATAGGCATAAAAAACGAAGTATATGGAAATATGTATCCAGTTAATTTTACGTCTGGTGCTAAATGGCACATAACCACTTGTATTATGCCTATTGCAGATAAAATCATAAATTGCTTATTTGATTTTTCTTTCATTTGTTACTCCCTATTTCATTTTTTCCTTCATATTAACCAAAGTATTCAATGCTTCTATTGGTGTTAATTCATTTAAATCCACTTTATCCAATTCGTGTGCTATCTCAGCCAATTTATAATTATATAAATCTAATTGTCCTGTTGCAACTTTTTTGTTTTCTTTTTCTTGTGCCTTTTCTCCGAGTACACTTTTTCTTTCTAAAGTCTTTAAAATTTCATTTGCACGTTTTGTTACAACCTGTGGAACTCCTGCTAATTTTGCAACATGTACACCATAACTTTCATCAGTTCCACCGGGTACAATTTTTCTTAAGAAAATAACATCTTCTCCTTTTTCTTTTACAGCAACAGAATAATTTTTAACGCCTTCTAGTTTTTCTTCTAGTGAAGTTAACTCATGATAATGTGTTGCAAATAAAGTTTTAGCTCCACATTTTTCTTTATCTGAAATATATTCAGCTACTGCCCATGCAATTGAAAGTCCATCATAAGTTGAAGTTCCTCTTCCTATTTCATCTAAAATTACTAAACTATTTGATGTAGCTTCCTTTAATATAGCTGCCACTTCCATCATTTCAACCATGAAAGTACTTTGTCCCATACTTAAATCATCTGATGCTCCAACTCTAGTGAATATTTTATCAACTACACCAATTTTCGCATAAGATGCTGGTACAAAACTTCCAACTTGTGCCATAAGTGTTATTAAAGCAACTTGTCTCATATATGTTGATTTACCAGCCATGTTAGGTCCTGTAATAATTGCTAAACGGTTATCATTTTTGTCTAAATATGTGTCATTCTCAACAAAGCTTCCACCTGGTAATATTTTTTCAATAACAGGATGACGTCCATCTTTAATATCTATCATTCCACTATTATCAACTATTGGCATTACATAGTTCATGTCATCTGCCACTGTTGCTAAAGATGTTAGAACATCTAATGTAGCTATGATACTTGCTGATTTTTGAACTCTTAATATTTGCTTTTCTATTTTTTCTCTTATTTCACAAAAGGCATTGTATTCTAAATTTACAACTTTTTCTTCTGCACCTAAAATTTCATTTTCAACTTTTTTTAATTCTTCGGTTATATATCTTTCACAGTTTGCTAAAGTTTGTTTACGAATAAATCTATCTGGAACCATTGATAAATTAGATTTTGTTACTTCAATAAAATATCCAAATACTTTATTAAATCCAACCTTCAGTCCTTTTATTCCTGTTGTTTCTCTTTCTTTTGCTTCTATTTCTAGAACCCAACTTTTACCTTCTGTTGTTGCTTTTTTTAGGTGATCTATCTCTTCATCATATCCTAATTTTATTATTCCACCTTCTTTTACACTTATAGGTGGATCGTCAATAATTGAATCTTCAATCATTTGGTAAACGTCTTCTAAGGTATCTAAATTATCATATAATTGAGTTAATAATGGAGATTTTATTTGTGAAAGTGTTTTCTTTACATCAGGTAATTGTTTAGCAGAGTTTTTTAATGAAAGTAAATCTCTTGCATTTGCACTACCATAAGATATTTTTCCTGCTAATCTTTCAATATCATACACTTTTTTTAAGCTGTCAATAACATCTCCTCTTAAAATTATATCTTCTTTCAATTCTTTAACAGCTTCTAGTCTTTCATTTATATTGCATACATCTATTAAAGGATCATTAAGCCATCTTCTTAATAATCTTCCTCCCATTGATGTTGACGTTTTGTCAAGAACCCAAAGCAAAGTCCCCTTTTTGCTTTTATCTCTTAACTTTTCTGTTATTTCTAAGTTTCTTCTTGCATTTATATCTAAATTCATATAATGTGTTGTATAATATAACACAATTTTATGAATATAGTCTAAGTTGCTTTTTTGAGTATCTTTCAAATAATTTAATAATCCATTACTTGCTGCAACACATAATACACTATCAGATATATCTTCAACTTCTTGCTCATTTTCATTTAATATGTCATATTTAATTTTAAATTCATTATAATCAGTATCAAATTTTTCATCATCTAGTTTTGATATGTATATATTAAATCTTTCACGTATTTTACTAATTTCTTGAGCTGATTCATACATCATAGTATTCACAACAATTTCAGCTGGTGAAAATCTTGAAATTTCATCCATTAAGGTGATAAAATTATTTTGGTCTTTAATTTGTGTGGTTTTAAAATCTGCTGTTGTCAAATCACAAACTGCTACTCCATAATAAATTCCATTTTTATATATTGACATTATATAGTTATTTTTCTTTTCTTCCAGAAGGTTACTTTCCATTACAGTACCAGGTGTTACGACTCTTATAACATCTCTTTTTACAATTCCTTTAGCTTGTTTTGGATCTTCAAGTTGCTCACAGATTGCAACTTTGTATCCTTTCTCAATTAATCTTGCAATATATGTTTCTGCAGCATGATATGGTATTCCACACATTGGAGCTCTCTCAGCTTGTCCACAGTCTTTGCCAGTCAGTGTTAGCTCTAATTCTCTTGAAGCTGTAATTGCATCATCAAAAAACATTTCATAAAAATCGCCCAAACGATAAAATAAAATGCAATCTTTATATTCTTCTTTTGTTTGTAAATAATGTTGCATCATAGGTGAATATTCTGCCATGTTTATTTCTCCTTTTCTGTTTCAGTTGTTGGCTTTGTTATTTTTTCATCTAAAACTTGATTTATCTCTTTTGGATTTACTTTTATATCTTCCTTAAAACCTTTAATTGCATTATTTTGAATTTCCATGCAATAGAGTTCGTCTAGCAATTTATATACTCTATTGTATGTATATCCCATCGCCTCTGCTGCTTTTTCCTTTGACATTATTCTACACAATTCGTTATAATTTTTCTCTATTTGAAGTAATTGTTGTCTTCTTTTTTCTTTGTCATCTTGTTTTACTTCTTCTTCTTGTATTTCTAATTCATCAATCTTTCTTTGAAGCTCAAAATTCATCTTTTTTCCATGAGCTCGGTTATAAGCTGTTTGTTTACAAATATCATGTAACTCTCTGTCTTTAGGATCATCTGATTTTTTTAATGCATCTATTTTTCTTCGTAAAGTCCTTTCACCTATTCCATATTTATCAGCCAAATCTTGCATTCTTATTCCTGTTTTTAAAAATTCTACTAGCATTGTCTTTAATGGTATTGCTGTTATTTCTTTTGGCTTATATGGATATTTTTCAACAAATTTCTTGTATAATTCTGGGTTAGTCATTGATAATAATTGAATTTTTTTATTTAAAGTTCTCCAATCTGTTTGTAATTCTTCTGCAAGCTTTACTCTTGACTTTTTACCTTCTATAACTTCTAACATCAATTGTTCGAATTCACTATCTTTTATCTCTTTCATTTTATACTATTTCCCCCTTCAAATACCACATATGTTCTGAAACTATCTTTATTTCAACCATTTTGCCTACCAGCTCATCACAACCTTCTAGTATTACTACTTTATTTGAGTCAGATCTTCCTGTAAGCATATTGTCATTTGTTTTGCTTCTTCCTTCTACAAGAATTTTTTGAACAGTTCCCACATACTCCTTATTTCTTTCTGAAATTTGACTTTCTACTAATTGTTTTAATCTGTCAAATCTTTTATGTTTAATGTCTTCTGGAATTTGATTTTCCATCTTATCGCCCGGAGTTCCAACTCTTCTAGAATAAATAAACATATATACCTGCTCAAAGTTTACTTTTGAAACAACATCTAAAGTATCTTCAAAGTCTTCTTCTGTCTCACCTGGAAATCCTACTATAATATCTGTAGAAAGAGTAAGATTTGGAATTTGATTTTTCATTTTCTCTACTAAACTTAAGTATTGGTCTTTAGTGTATTTTCTATTCATTACTTTTAAAACTTCACTACTTCCTGATTGAAGTGGTAAATGAACTAATTTACATACTTTTTCACAGTCTCTAATTGCTTCTATAACGTCATCTGTAAAATCCTTTGGATGTGGAGACACAAAACGAATTCTTTCTATTCCATCTATTTTGTTTATAGCTCTTAGTAAAGTTGCAAATGAGTTAACTCCTTCATATTGTTCAAATTCAATACCTTTTTCTTTTTCATTTCTTAAATATGAATTAACATTTTGACCTAAAAGAGTAATTTCTTTGTAACCTTGTTCTGCTAATTTTTTTACTTCGTTTATAATATCTCTTGGTTCTCTACTTCTTTCTCTTCCTCTAACGTAAGGTACTATGCAATAGCTACAGAAGTTGTTACATCCGTTCATAATCGTTACCGATGCTTTTATTTTATCTTCTCTTGATATTGGTAAGCCTTCAATTACATCTCCATCTATATCTAATACATCTTCTATTCTTTTTTTATTGCATAACACATTGTATAAATCTGTTGGAAATTCTTGAAGCGTGTGTGTACCAAATACAATATCAAAAAATGGATAGCTTTGTTTTAATTTATCTACAATATGTTTTTCTTGCATCATACATCCACCAATTGCAATTATAGTGCCTTTGGCTTCTTTATATTTTTTTACTTCGCCTAATTTACCAAATAACTTATCCTCTGCATTTTCACGAACACAACAAGTATTAAATACAATTAAATCAGTGTCAGATAGTTTATCAGTTTTAGTATAATTCATACTTTCCATCATTCCACATAGTTTCTCTGAATCATTCTCATTTAATTGACATCCCATTGTCAAAATACAATATTTTAAGTTTTTTCCTTCATTTAATGAAGCTACTTTTTTTATATCTTCTAATTGTTTATCTACTTCTATTTTTGCCACAATACTTCCTCCGATATTTTCTTTATAAATCTAATATATTCTACAATAATCGAGCATTTTTTTCAAGTGCTCCACAAAATAAAAGTGCTGTAAATTTACATTTACAACACTTTTTATGTTTCTATTGAATTCCATATTTTTTCTTGAATTTATCTGCTCTACCACCAGTTGTCTCTCTTTTCAAGTTACCTGTCCAGAATGGATGGCATTTTGAACAAACATCAACTTTCATATCTGCTTTTGTTGAATTTGTTTTCATTACATTTCCACAAGCACATGTAATTGTTGCTTCTGTATAATTTGGATGTATTCCTTCTTTCATTTTGTATTCACCTCTCCCTTAATATCTATTAACAAACTGTTATTTATTGTAACACAGTTTAAAAATTTTTTCAAGTTTTTATTATTATTTTTGTTCATTTGCATTTTGTCGTTGCTCAACATACTCTGCCGAAGCCTCTACTTCTTGCTTCATAGATGCTTTGTGAACAAGTTTATTTACTATATTAAATAGACAAGCTATTATTAAAACAAATAATAATATTTTTTTCCATGTTTTAGCTAACATAACTTTCTCCTTTTATCACTATATATCTATTATAGTCTTAGTTTTAACAAATGTCAATACATTATCCTTTTGCTATTGGTTCTTCCATTTTTTCTTGTCCTTCTATTTCATTTACGTTATTTTTCATTAAGTCTCTAATTTCCTCTAACAGCAACACTTCGGCACTTTTTTTAGGAGCTTCTGGTGCTGGTTCCTCTTTTTTGTTTCTATTTTTAACTCTCTCAAATATTCTTATTACTGAGAATATACAAATAGCTATGATTAAAAAGTCTATAACTGTTTGTATGAAATTTCCATACATAATTTTAGCTTCACCTATTTGTATGCTTAAGTTGCTAAAATTTAGACCTCCAATTATTATCCCTATTGCAGGTGTAATTATATCATTTACTAAACTTGTAACTATTTTTCCAAAAGCTCCACCAATAATAACGCCGACAGCCATATCAACAACATTACCTTTTGAAATAAATTTTTTGAACTCACTCATTTCTTTTTTTGCGTCTTTTTGAGCTTTTTTCATTTCATCTTTCATTTTTTTATTTATTTTTTCTTTTTCAATTTTTGCCATATAATTTGTCCCTCCATTATTTCAACAAATATATTTTAACATATTTACACTCATTTCTCAAGGTTTTTGAATATTTTTTCTTTATTTAGTCAATTATATATTTAGGAGGAATTTGAAAATGGAAAATCAAAATTTGAATATTTTAGATGAAGTTAATAAGGGTGCAACTATGGGGATGAATGCTATTTCATATGTTTCTGAAAAAGTTACAGATAGTAAATTTAAAAATGTTTTAGATATAGAATATAACAAATACAAGGATATTTCTAATAGAGTTACTGACTTATATGCAAATTACAGTAGCAAAGAACCTCATGAAACTAATGCAATGACAAAAATGATGACATGGTATGGAGTTCAAATGAAAACTATGAATGATGATAGCACATCAAAACTTTCTGAACTTTTAATGCAAGGCACTAATATGGGAATTATTGAAGGAAGACGTTTACTTAATCAAAACGAAAATGCTGCAACAGATGTAAAAAACATCTTAAATGATTTTGTAGTTATGCAAGAAGACAGCGTAGAAACACTAAAAAAATATTTATAAGGTTGACTTTAGATAACTTTTTTAGTTTCAGGTTAAAAAATCTTTTAGAGTAAACTAAAAAAATTAACAATCAAAAATGCACTGTTTAACTACAGTTAAAAAGTGCATTTTTTTCGAATTTAACGATTATATTCTTTATAGGGGAAATTTTACCACATATCATTTTATATTTCAATACATATCATTGCATTATTTTGTAATTTTTCTAGTAATAATTTCATATATTGACTATCTATTGCAACGCAACCTGCTGTAGGTTTTCCTACACTACAATGTAAAAAAATTGCACTTCCTTTACCTGGTATATTTTTAGGATTTGTTTTTATTTCTATAGCATACTCATATTGTTTTGGATATTCTATTAAATGTTCACTGCTGTTCCAATCTTTTCTTACTTTTGTAATATCTACAAGCTGATTATAAAGTTTTGAATTTACGTCATCTACCCAATGCAAGTTTTCATTTATTTTAATGTAATTGCTAAATTTGACTTCATCATGTGTTCCAAATGCTATACCTAAATTGTACTTGCCAACTGGTGTTTTCCCATCTCCCTCTCTTTTATCATTTGTTATTCCATTTTTGCCTATAAAAGCTTTTGTGCTAAATACTTTTATATTGTTTTCAAAAAAATCTAATATTGCTTCACTTCCATTAATATTAGTTACCTTTATAACTTGATTACTCACTCTTTCCCCCATAAAAAAACGGATTTTAAGAATTTCTACGCAGTGCAAACTGCTAGAAATTCTAATAATTCGCATATTTATCTTCTACAGAATTTTATCATACTATGATAAAATTCCTAGAATATAAAAACAGTCTAATATAAATATATTAGACCATTTGAGTTTTTATTTCTTTTCTTTATTACGTTTATCTTGTATAATTTCCATTTCCTTTTCTGTAATCAATGTAACATTATTTTCTTTTGCCCATGCCACACATCCCTTTAATACATTACTTAAAAATACTCTTGGTACTTTTACAAGTTTAGCACAAGCTTCATCTGTAAATTTTACATCTGGATCAATTCTTGAAGCTGCATATTTAACAGTGTCTAAACTAATGCCTTTGCTTGCTGGTATTGGTTCTGATACAGGTCTTTTAAATTTTGTATACCAGAAGTTTTTATTATCTCTGTAACCATAGTCAACTGGTACTTGTGGGAAATTATATGAATTTACTCCATTTATTATAGCATCATAATATTGTGGTTTAATTAAAATATTATCAATTTTCAAAATAAAATGAGCCCCGTATTGACTTGTAATGCCATTAAATTGATGGTATGGTGGTAAATATTCATCTTTAACCACATCATTCTCTGCTCCATCTAACTCTTTTACCCAAGTACATTCAAATACTTGAAATGCCTCTTGAATAATTTTAGGATATGCTTCATTTGGATTTTCTCTAGCTCTTTTTCCATCTACTAAAGTAAATATACAGTCTTTCATCTTTTCTTCTGTTGTCTCTCCTGGGTAACCTAATCTTACCGCTTCTTTAAAATACTTTCTCTTATCAGTTATAAAGTTTATGCTACACTTACCTGTTCTTAAAATATTTTTAGCAGTATTTGAGCTGTTTCTGCAACAAAGAAGCATTGCGTAATAATCCTTTCCTGCAATATAGTATGGAAAACATAGTGAATATGAACCCAAATTAGTTTGACCTGATTCACTTAATGTTCCAATTTCTGTTGTTGGCATTGGAAAAAAGCTTGATGTTTGATAAAAGTTATCAACAATTCTTAAATTTTTAAATCCATTCAACTCTTCTAATTTCTTTTCCATAAAATTCAACCTCTCTTTTTCTTTTGATTATATTTATTATATATTAA
>OLHE01000079.1_pt1 | contig 88843 bp, 86 predicted proteins | sample 1605821 | NCBI WGS metagenome assembly OLHE01 (sample SAMN03283250) | human gut metagenome | biome: human-associated habitat; material: feces | host: Homo sapiens | place: USA | collected 2013
ATGGCATCGGAATTACCATCAGCTATTTCAAAAGGATTTTTAACAATTCGTCCAACGGACTGCATAGGGTGGTTTCATTCGTGTAATTATGTGCAATAATTTATTGAATTGCTATAGAACAACGGCTGCTACCGCTGAAGTTCCCCGTAATAATTCATTTTTTCTTACACTTTTTATGGGTTGCAAGTAAAATTATCAGTATGTAATATATCATACTATACATTCCTTAAAATTACTATTTTTATTTGCGCAGATAGTAAAAAAGCCGGCAGTGATCCTTTCCATTCAGGATCACTGCCGGCTTTTCAGCTGTCTTTTTAGTTTTTAAACGAATGAATCGGAGCCGGGATTCTTCCGGTGCGGTTGACGAATGCCTCGCAGGAGAAGTTGTTGACCGGCATGATCGGTGCATAGCCGAGGAGGCCGCCGAATTCTACGGTCTCGCCTACGCCTTTTCCGATGACCGGGATCAGGCGGACTGCCGTTGTTTTCTGGTTGACCATACCGATGGCAAGCTCATCTGCGATGATTCCGGAGATGGTCGATGCTTTCGTGTCTCCCGGGATGGCGATCATGTCAAGGCCTACAGAGCAGACACAAGTCATAGCTTCCAGCTTCTCGATGGTCAACGCACCGTCGTTGACTGCGTTGATCATACCCTGATCCTCAGAAACCGGGATGAATGCGCCGGAGAGACCGCCGACATAGGAAGATGCCATAACACCGCCCTTTTTCACCTGATCGTTCAGAAGTGCCAGCGCCGCTGTCGTTCCCGGTGCACCTGCGTGCTCGAGGCCGATCTCCTCAAGGATATCCGCAACGGAATCTCCGATCGCCGGAGTCGGTGCCAGGGAAAGGTCAATGATACCAAACGGAATGTTCAGCCGCTTGGAAGCCTCCTGTGCAACGAGCTGGCCGACACGCGTTACCTTAAATGCGGTCTTCTTGATCGTCTCGCAGAGTACCTCAAAGTTCTCGCCGCGTACTTTTTCCAGAGCATGTTTGACAACACCAGGGCCGGAAACGCCGACATTGATGATGGCATCTGCCTCGGTTACGCCGTGGAAAGCGCCTGCCATGAACGGGTTGTCGTCCGGTGCATTGCAGAAAACAACGAGTTTCGCGCATCCAAGGCAGTTGTTCTCTTTGCTTGCCTCCGCCGTCTTCTTGATGATCTCACCCATCAGTTTGACAGCATCCATGTTGATACCGGTTTTGGTGGAGCCAAGGTTGATGGAGCTGCAGACAAAATCCGTAACAGCCAGTGCCTGCGGGATAGAACGGATCAGAAGCTCATCTGCTGTCGTCATACCTTTGCTTACCAGAGCGGAATAGCCGCCGAGGAAATTGACGCCGACTTCTTTTGCCGCACGGTCCAGAGTCTGTGCAATCGTCACGAAATCCTCCGGCGTTCTGCAGGCTGCTGCGCCGACTAAGGCAATCGGGGTAACGGAAATTCTCTTGTTTACAATCGGAATACCGAACTCGCCCTCGATCTCCTCACCTACGGAAACCAGATTTCTGGCAGTCGTCGTAATTTTGTCGTAGATTTTGCGGTTCAGTTTATCAAGATTGGAGTCAATGCAGTCTAAAAGGCTGATTCCAAGGGTAATGGTACGAACGTCCAGATTCTCTTTTTCGATCATCTCGTTCGTTTCCTTTACTTCAAACAGATTTATCATGTCGTTTTTCTCCTTCGCTTTAGACTTTAGATACGGTGCATCATATTGAAAATATCTTCATGCTGGCAGCGGATGACAACGCCGATGGAACTTCCAAGCTCCTCCAGATCTTTTGCAAGCTCTGCGTTGGATTTCTCGCTCTTGGAGACGTCCGTTACCATCATCATGTTGAAATATCCCTGCACAATCGTCTGAGAAATGTCTTCGATGTTTACCTGGTTCTCTGCCAGATAATTACATACCTTTGCGATAATGCCCACGGTGTCCTTGCCTACGACAGTGATAATTGTCTTCTTCATGTTTCCATTCTCCTTTTTCTGGTTTTATGTCAAAGCCCCGGAAAAACCGGTAATGGCGGCCTTGCGAAAAACATGGTATGTAGCTCTAAAAATGTATATTTAAACCTCAATTAACGGTGATACTTCGCTTCTTTTAGCGACAGCGAGATGAAAATCACCCGAGTGATACGGATTATCACCCGTTGTGACCTCGCAGGCCACGGTTTCAAAGGCCAGTGCCTCATAATTATTTTCCTTGCTCAGATGGCCGAGCAGCACTTCCTGCAGATTGTCGTGCAGAATCTCGCAGAGGAGATGGCCTGCCGCCAGGTTCGATAAATGGCCTTTCGCCCCGGCGATCCGTTGTTTTAACGGATACGGGTACGGTCCGACCGCAAGCATGTTCTCGTCGTGATTTGCCTCCAACAAAACGGCATCCAGCCCGGTCAGATTCTGAACCGTGTAATCGCTGTAGACACCAAGGTCCGTCGCGATCGCAATCGATTTCCCGCCGGATTCCATGCGGTAGCCGACCGGCTCTGCCGCATCGTGGGAGATCGTAAACGGATGTACGGCGATGTCTCCCAGTGTAAACGTGTCATCCGCGTGAATCGTGTGGAAAATCCCCTCTGGAAACTTTCCAAGGCTCTTCGTCTGCTGCATCGCCTGAATTGTTCCATCCGTTGCGTAAATCGGAATACCGTACCGGCGCGCCAGCACGCCAAGGCCCTGGATATGATCGGAATGCTCATGTGTCACGAGAATGCCGTCCAGCTCCTTCGCGCTGCGGTCGAGAACAGCCAGTCCCGCCTCCACGCGCTTTCCGCTGATGCCCGCATCGATCAGAAGGCTTGTGGTCTCGCTTCCCGCGAAAATGCAGTTTCCGCTCGAACCACTTGCAATACTACAAAGTTTCATATTTTTTCATCCTATGGTCTAACTGTTTTTTTGTTTCCTCAAAATCGCCGCTGTTGTCGATTTCAAAATCGCAGTGGCTGCTGAATTCATCCTCGGAAAGCTGATTTGCCATGATTTCGCGAACTTTCTTCTCGGAATAGCCGCGTCCTTCGATCAATCGCTCCTTCCGGACTTCTTCATCCGCATAAATATACCACAGTTCATCACAAATTTCATCATATTTTTCTTCGATCAAGAGTGCGGCCTCCACAAAGACGTATTCCGTCCCTGCTTTTTCCGCGGCTGCAATGGCTTTTTTGATATACCGTTTTACCGCCGGATGAACGATCGCATTCAGGGCTTTTAACTTTTCTTCGTCCTGAAAAACGATCTCAGCAATCCGTTTCCGGTCAAGTTCGCCGGTCTCTGTGGTGATCTGTCTGCCGAACAGCTTCACAATCTCTCCATAGCATTCGCCGCCCGGCAGCATCACAAGGTAACCTGCCTCGTCCGCCTGGATCACCGTTGCATCATAATTCTGTCCAAGGTACGTGAGCACTTCGCTTTTTCCGGCGCCCACGCCGCCTGTAATTCCAAAAACTTTCATTCTTTTGTATCCTTTCGCTCCTGGTATGAGTGCGCTATTTCGCCTCGTACCAGTTGTTTCCTGTGTGCATATCGATCTCGAGTTTGACAGCCAGATGTGCTGCCCCGGTCATCTCCTCTTCCAGGATCTTTTCTGCCTTTTCGAGTTCGTCTTCCGGCACTTCCAGCAGCAGCTCATCGTGTACCTGAAGAAGAAGTCTGGTCTTTAACTGCTCCTCTTTCAGCCGTTTCGCCACGCGGATCATCGCTATTTTAATAATATCCGCCGCCGTTCCCTGGATCGGCGCATTCATCGCAACGCGCTCGCCGAATGACCGCTGCATAAAGTTGCTCGATTTCAGCTCCGGCATCGGCCGTCTGCGTCCGAACATCGTCACGGAATAGCCTTTCTCTTTGGCATCCTCTACGCAGCGGTTCAAAAACTCATGGATACCCGGATACGTCTCGAAATACTGCTGGATATAGGCCTCTGCCTCTTTCCGGCTGATGCCCAGATCCTGGCCCAGACCGAACGAACTGATGCCGTATACGATACCGAAGTTGACCGCCTTCGCATTTCTTCTCTGCAGCGGTGTTACCTCTTCAAGCGGCACATGGAACACTTTCGATGCCGTCATGCGGTGGATATCCTCCGCCTCGCGGTACGCCTCGATCAGGTTTTCATCGCCCGACATATGGGCCAGCACGCGGAGCTCAATCTGGGAATAGTCGGCATCCAGAAAGACACAGCCAGGCTTTGGCACGAAGGCTTTCCGGATCAGACGGCCAAGCTCCATCCGCACCGGAATGTTCTGCAGATTCGGATCGGTACTGCTGATGCGGCCGGTCGCGGTGATGGTCTGGTTAAATGTCGAATGGATTCTTCCATCTTTCCCGATCACGGCCTGCAGACCGTCGGCGTACGTCGATTTCAGTTTGGCAAGCTGGCGGTACTCCAGAATATCGGCAACGAGTTTGTGATCCGGTGCGAGCTTTTCGAGCACATCGGCGGCGGTGGAATAACCCGTCTTGGTCTTTTTGCCGCCCGGAAGCTGCAGCTTTTCAAACAGAATCACGCCGAGCTGCTTCGGGGAATTGATGTTGAACTCCTCGCCGGCCTCCTCGTAGATCTGTGCCTCCAGCTCTCCAATCCGCTCCGCCAGCTCAGCTCCATAAACGGAAAGTGCTTCTTTTTCTGCGGCGATTCCATCCGCTTCCATCTGACGGAGCGTAAACACCAGCGGAATCTCCACATTCCGGTACAGATCCCACATGCCCTGCTCCTTCAGCAGCTTTTCCATGTTTTCCTGTGCGGCAAATACAGCATACGCCTGATGACCTGCATACGACTCCTGCTGTTCCGGCGTCATCTTTCCTGCGGCCGGAATCTTGCTTCCGCCGAAGATCTCTTCCACTGCCGGCACATAGCGGTGTACGTACTCTTTTACGATATCATCGTACGAATACTGTGATTTCAATGGATTTAATAAATACGCGGCAATTCCGGCATCAAACAGATGGGCTTCATCGGCGTCCGGCATATCCTTCAGAAATTCTTTTCCGTCCATGACGCAGAAAACCGGAATCTGCTTCTGCAGCTCAGTCAATTTTTCTTTTAAATAATCTCCGGTCAGGAAACCTTCTGCTGGGAAGTAAACAACATCCGGCTCTCCGCTTCCATACGCAACTGCCATACCGACAAGTGAACGGCTCCGATCTGCCATCGGTCCGTCCTTCGGGGTTTCTTCTGTCAGAAGAGCGGCTCCTGCCTTCTCCTCCTTCGCGATGGTTCCAAAGAGTTCTTCCGCCTCGGAAAAATCCGTTACGGTGCGCAGAAAGACGGCATCCTCTGGTTCTGCATTCGTCTCCTCGAAGCGGCCCAGCAGGTTTTTAAACTCCAGACGTTTGAACATCTCATACGCTTTTGGTGTATAAAAATTCGAGAGTGCCGCTTTTTCACGGTCGAGCTCCACCGGCGCATCGGTATCAATCGTTGCAAGTTTTTTGCTTAATTCCGCCAGATCATAATGATCACGCATCGCCTCTTTTGCCTTGTTCGGTTTGATCTCCTCGAAATGTGCATGCGCATTTTCCAGTGTCTCGTACTGCAGCAGGATTTTCGTCGCGGTTTTCTCGCCGACACCCGGCAGACCCGGGATATTGTCTGCGGTATCGCCCATCAGCGCTTTCAGATCGATGATCTGTTTCGGGAGAAGACTGTATTTTTCCAACACCTCTGCCGTGTGGTAATTTTCAATCGTCGTCACACGCTTTACGGTCTTTGGAATCCGGATCAGAATGTGGTCCGTTGCAAGCTGCAGCAGGTCGCGGTCTCCGGATACGATCGTAACTTCCATCCCTTCCGCCTCGCATTTGCGGCCGAGCGTTCCTAAGATATCATCCGCCTCATAGCCCTCTTTTGTGACAATCTCAATGTCCATTGCTGCGAGCACTTCCTGGATCACCGGGACCTGTTCGCGCAATTCCTGCGGCATCGGCTTTCTCGTTCCCTTGTACTGGTTATACATTTTGTGGCGGAATGTCGGTGCATGGAGGTCAAACGCCACGGCAAGATACTGCGGCTGCTCCTCATCGAGAATTTTAAACAGAATATTCAGGAATCCATATACGGCGTTCGTGTGCAGTCCTTCTGCATTGGACAGATCCGGTACGCCGTAAAAAGCCCGGTTCAGAATACTGTGTCCGTCCAGTAATACGATTTTATCACTCATAATAATCCTTTCAGCCAGGGTAATTCTATCACTTCAAAATAGTGCAGAGCCAGGAGCACCAGAAACAGAACGAGAATCAGCATCAGCACCCGGAAAAACGTATCTTTGTACCGGCGGTATCTCGCTTCTTCCTCTTTTTTCTCCAGATCGCGTTCCAGAAGTCCTGTCAGATTGTAGGAATCGGGCGCGTTATCCTCGAAATATGCCATCGCACGGTTCACAATGAAATATGTCTCCAGTTCCTCGTGGCATGTATGGCATTTCCGGATATGGGAAATAAACGGTTCCATCTCTTTCTCCGGCATATTTCCCTGCACGTATGGCTGTATTAATTTTTCTGCTTCTTTACAGTCCATAAAATCCTGCTCTCCTTTTGTATCCGGCCAGATCACTTTTCCCGGCCGTTTTTTCTGCTATCTATCATCATACACTATTTTCTCATAATTTAAAAGAGACAACCCGCCGAAAATGGGTTGTCTCTTGTTCTCTTATAAGATAACTGTTTTCTAGTGGATTTCCATTATGCACGGACAATGTTCGGGGTCTCTTTTCCTGCCTTGAAATCCAGTGCATTCTGCAGTGTGGTCTCTGCAATCGCACGCAGTGCTTCCTCGGTGAAGAATCCCTGATGTGAAGTGATCATAACGTTCGGGAAGGACAGGAGACGTGCTGTGGTGGAGTGCTCCAGAATCTCATCGGAACGGTCCTCGAATACGTTCGGGGTTTCCTCCTCGTATACGTCAAGGCCGACGCCGAAGAATTTTCTTGCACGGATTCCCTCGATCAGGTCGTCTGTCTTTACCAGACCTCCGCGGGACGTATTGACCAGGATCACGCCGTCTTTCATCTTTTTGATGCTCTCGCGGTTGATCATGTGGTATGTGCTGTCCATCAGCGGGCAGTGCAGGGAGATCAGATCACTCTGTGCCAGCAGTTCATCAAGAGTTACGTACGTAACAAAATCTTTTAAGGATTCATTCTGGTACACATCGTAAGCAATGACTTTCATGCCGAAACCGCGGCAGATTCTTGCCATAGCCGCACCGATTTTTCCGGTTCCGACGATTCCGGCGGTCTTCTGATAGAAGTTAAATCCCATCAGTCCGCCCAGGCTGAAGTCGTTTTCTCTTACTTTCGTATATGCTTTGTGCATGTGGCGGTTGACCGTCATGGCCAGTGTCATCGCATGCTCAGCTACAGCCTCCGGGGAGTAACCCGGTACACGGCGTACATCAATGCCGTATTTTGCAGCTGTCTTTAAATCTACGTTGTTGAAGCCTGCGCAGCGCATCAGGATCAGCTTGACGCCTGCCTCATGCAGTGCTTCTACGGTTTTTGTTCCGACATCGGAGTTTACGAAGGCGCACACGGCATCGTAGCCCTTTGCCAGGGAAGCGGTTCTTGCAGCAAGGCCGGTTTTTAAATATTCCACTTCAATTTCTGGAAACTGCTCTTTGGTTCGGTCGAAAGATTCTCTGTCGTAGTTCTGGGTATCATAAAATAAAATTTTCATAATGTTTTTCCTCCTCGCTTTGCGGTCATCTTATTGTTCCCGCTTACAGTCATTACTATACTTCATTGTTAAAACTTTGTCAATGTATTATTTGTTAAAATTTTATCAATTAGTAAATTTATTTTCAACATCTTTCACAACAGTACAAATTTACTGGATCACCTCGTCCAGGAACCGGGACGGCTCGACTTTCTTTTCAAACCGTTCCTCCACATAACAGAGCGTCAGCTCTTTCCGGGCGCGCGTCATTCCGACGTAGAACATCCGCCGCTCCTCCTCGATCGCCTCCGCAAGGACTGCTTTCTGATACGGCATTACGCCCTCGTTGACGTCAAGAAGATAGACCTTGTCGTACTCGAGTCCCTTGACGCTGTGCAGGGTGGAAACTATAACTCCTTCCGCACTCTCTGCGCGCTGCTTCTGTTTTTCCTTCATCTTCTGCTGGTATTCCTCAATATGTGCAAACCAGCCCTCGATGCTTTTCTGGCTCTTTGCCGCCTCCTGCAGCTCGTCCAAAACGGAAATCAGATCATCCTCTTTCAGATGGCGGTATGCAGCATATTCCTTCACATACTGTTCATAGCCGATCGCATAGCGGATGTAATTGACCGCGCCGAACGGCGATAAATGCGTCAGTGTCGTGATATCCTGCTCCAGTTTGCGGATCCGCTGGCACATCCAGTCTTTTTCTTCGTAATATTCCAGAAGTGCATCAAACGAAACATTCGCCTCCTCAAAGGCATCCCGCGACAGATAACGGTTCGGGCGGTTGGCAATCTTTAAAAACTCGCCGCGCTTCCGGCTTCCCATCGCAAGATTCAGATACGTCAGCAGATCTTTCGCAATCCAGTGGTCATAGAGATCCGGCAGGGCATCCCGCATCTGGAACGGGATCTGTGCTTCCATCAGTTCCTCTACTGCTGTCCGGCAGCCAAGATTCGTGCGGAACAAAAGCGCCATCTCTTCATACGGACAGCCGTTTTTCTCCGCCTCCCGCAGCTCCTCGGCAACGGCACGCATCTCCTCGCGTGGGTTCTTATATCCCCGGATTGCAACCGGAGCGCCTTTCTCGTTGTCGGTGGAAATCGCCTTTTCATACCGCTTTTTGTTGTGGTGGATCAGGCATTGGGACCGCTTCACGATAAATTCCGTACTACGGTAATTTTTATCGAGCACTACCTGCGCCGCGCCTGGGTAATCTTTCGGAAAATTCAGCATGATCTCCGGCTTGGCCCCGCGGAACTGATAAATCGACTGATCGTCATCCCCGACAATAAAGAGGTTATTTTCCGGCAGCGCCAGCATCCGCACAATCTCATACTGCGCGGGGCTGATGTCTTGAAACTCGTCAATCAGGATATACTGAAATTTCTGCTGCCAGGCGCGGAGGACCTCCGGCCGCTCCAGAAAGAGACGTTTGCACTGCACCATCAGATCGTCGAAATCGAGTTTTTTGTTCTCCTTCCGCCATTTCTCATACGCCTCATAGATTTCGCGGAACTTTTCCTGCGGCATGCAGGCGGAATAGTAATGTTCCAGCGGGATCTGATTGTTCTTCACAGTGCTGATTTCGCGCGCCAGATTTTCCTCGAGATCCTCTTCCTCCAGGTCTCTGGCATAGTGGTTGACCAGCTCGCGCATCAGCCGCTTTTTCTCTTCCTCGCTTAAAATATTGTTGCCGGACATGCGGTACGTATGGCGCAGAATCGCGTAGAATACCCCGTGGAACGTTCCAAAGGTGACCTGGGTACTCGTCTTTCCCATCGCCTTTAAATACCGCTCCTTCATCTCTTTTGCCGCCGCACGCGTAAATGTTACGACAAGAATACGAGAGGCGGAAATGCCGCTTGCTGTAAGCTGGCAGGTCCGCCCCGTAATCACTGCGGTTTTCCCCGACCCCGGTCCGGCAAGGACCATCATGGGGCCGGTGGTATGCATCACCGCTTTTTTCTGTGAATTATTATATATCATTTGGATAATTTTTCAATCGCTTTGTCGATGCGGGCAAGAGACTCCTCTTTTCCCAGAACCTCAAGGATTTCCGTTGCGCCGGCCGGTGTCATCTGTTTTCCGGAAAGAGCGGTACGGATCGGCCACATAATATAACCGGTCTTGTATCCTTTTTCTTTTCCGAATGCGCTGAGCATCTCAAAGAGAGCATCATTGCTGAAATCTTCCTGCGCTGCCAGCAGCGGTTTTACTTCCTGAAGAAGTGCAAGGGAGGTCTCCTCGTTTGTCTTCATCTTTTTGTGAGTGTACATCGAAGCGTCGTACTCCGGAACTTCCTCGAAGAAGTCGATGAGGTCTGCAATATCCGGGAATACTTCGATTCTTGTTTTTACCATGGCTGCAATTTTCTTAAAATCGAGCGGACGGTGGATTGTCTTCTGGATATACGGAAGCGCCATCTCATAGAACTTCTCGTTGTCCATTGCCTTCATGTACTCGCCGTTCATCCAGCGGAGTTTTGTCATATCGAAAACGGCCGGAGATTTGCTGATGTGGTGGTAATCGAAGATTTTTACCAGCTCCTCGAGAGAATAGATCTCGCGGTTTCCTTCCGGGCTCCATCCAAGAAGGGCTACGAAGTTGACAATGGCATCTTTTAAGAAGCCCTGATCGATCAGGTCTTCATAAGAAGAATGGCCGCAGCGTTTGGACAGCTTCTGATGCTCCTCGTTGGTGATCAGCGGACAGTGTACGTAAACCGGAACTTCCCAGCCGAATGCCTCGTAAATACGGTTGTATTTCGGGGATGAGGACAGATACTCATTACCGCGGACAACGTGGGTTACACCCATCAGATGGTCGTCGATGACGTTTGCGAAGTTGTAGGTCGGATATCCGTCGGATTTGATCAGGATCAGGTCTTCCAGCTCCTCGTTGTTTACGGTGATGTCTCCGTAGATCTCATCGTGGAAGGTTGTGGTTCCTTCGGTCGGCATATTGAAACGGATGACGTACGGTTTGCCGGCTGCCAGATTGGCCTCTACTTCCTCTTTGGAAAGACCAAGGCAGTGTTTGTCGTAGATCGAGATTTCTTTTCCGCCTACGTTACGCTTGCACTGGCTCAGGCGCTCTGCGTCACAGAAGCAGTAATAAGCGTCACCCTGCTCTACCAGCTGTTTTGCGTATTTCAGGTACAGACCTGCTGCATTACGCTCGCTCTGTACGTACGGGCCGCAGCCGCCGTCTTTGTCCGGTCCCTCGTCGTGTACCAGGCCGGTCTCTTTTAAGGTACGGTAGATGATATCAAGTGCGCCTTCCTGGAAACGCTCCTGGTCGGTATCTTCGATACGGAGCATAAAGGTTCCGTCATCGTGTTTTGCGATCAGATACGCATACAGGGCAGTACGCAGGTTTCCTACATGCATCCGGCCTGTCGGGCTCGGTGCAAATCTTGTTTTTACATTGCTCATTTTTCTTTTCTCCTGATTTCTGGTTTTTCTGGAACAATCCTTTTGTCTGTTCCCTTCCACCATTTATTTAGAATGGAAAACAGCCCGGCGTTTCTTCCGAGCTGCACCATCCTTCCACTTTTGCCAGCGGCAATGCTCTTTTTCAGACCTCTACGCCGTGCTGTTTCAAATATTCCATAAAGTCGCCGACGGTAGAAAGGTCTGTCAGTTCGTCGGTGTCGATTTCAATTCCGTACTCGTCTTCTAATGCCATAACCATCTCGTAGAGATCCAGGGAATCTGCACCCAGGTCATCTTTAAAAGAGGTATCTTCGTTGATGCTGTCTGCATCACAGTTGAGCTGTTCTACTAAAATTTCTTTTATCTTTTCTAACATTGTTCTGCTCCTTTCTGCCTCTACCCGGCAGCCAGTATTTCTTTCGAAAAAAGTGTATCTGTTATTCCGGCATTTGTCAATAGATTTTTCTACTTTTACTGTTCTTCCGCCTGTGCCTCTCCTTCTCCGCTCTTTCCATCCTGGAACACAATAAAGCGGGAGACGCACAGGGCAATGCCGATTTCCGTCAGGATAAAGAGCACCGATGTTCCTCCGTAACTGATAAATGGAAGGGTAATTCCCGTTGCCGGCATCAGTTTCAGAACGACACACAGGTTCAGAATAACCTGAATGGAAATATGTGCAAAAACGCCGCTCACCATCAGCATTCCATACGCGTCCGGCGCATTCTGTGCAACCACAAACAGACGGTACAGCAAGTAGCCAAACAGCAGCAATACAAGAAGCGCGCCAAATATTCCAAGCTCCTCGCAGATGATCGAGAAGATCATATCGTTCTGTGCTTCCGGAATTGTTGTAATCTTCTGCGTACTGTTGCCAAGTCCTTTTCCGAGAAATCCACCGGAGCCAATCGCATAAAGTCCCTGCAGAATCTGATAGCTGCCTCCGGAAAGCCATTCATAGATACGGTTCGACCGGAAGTCACCGCCTATTCTTTCAAAGATCTGCAGATTATTTTTTAAAATGATAATCGCAAAAACGCCAATTACCGCCGCGCCCGGAATCACACGCGCATAAAATTTTACCTCCGGGTCCGCCAGAAACAAAATGACGCAGGCGATGAGTCCCAGAATAATGGCGGTACTCAGGTTGTCCGTCAGAATCCACGCAGCCAGCGCCTGCAGCACGCCAAGTCCGAGGACAATCGCTTTTGCGCGGATGGTACGCATATTTTTTCCCATCTTCAGGATAATGTATGGCAAATACAGAATCAGCCCCAGCTTTCCAATCTCCGCAGGCTGAAGACTGACACCGACGATCCGGAGCCATCTTCTCGCCCCATAGGCTTCATAACCAAGCGGCGTAAACCTTACCGCCGCCATCAGAAGGAGACTTCCCCAGTATACCAGTGCTGCAATCCGCTGGAACCATACACTATGATAATCTACAAACTTCGACAATATCACAATCCCCACCAGAACAATAGCAGAAAGCCCCGCCTGATGCGTGAAATAATACATATCATTTCCCTTGAATGTACTGGCCGCCTCGTAGGCGCTCGCGCTGTACAGCATAATCAGTCCGAAGCTGACCAGCAGAATAGTGCAGGCCAGCAGGTTATAATCATAAAAATCCGAAGGAAGTTTTTTCTTCCTCTTTTTCTTCTTTTCTTTCTTCTGGGATGGCATGTTTACTTTCTCTGCCATGAAGTTTCCACCTCCATTGTTTTACTCCATTTATTTCAGTGCATAGCCAAGCAGGCTGACAAAGCCCGGATTTCGGTTGGTCGTTCCGAGGATAACCTTACGCACCAGCTCCGGATCGTCCGTGATAATGTTGTCCACGCCGCAGTTGACCATCCGCTGCATATCTCCCTGATAATTCAGCGTCCAGGCACAGACTTCTTTACCAAGACTGTGCGCATGCTCTACAAAGCTTTCTGTGATGTACGTATATTTTACAGAAAAGAAGTCCGCCGCGTCCATATCCTCCAGGCCTCCGTACGACATTTTCATCGTATACCCGGTCTTGATATCCGGATTGATTTTCTTTGCCTGCCTGAGGAAATTGTAGTTCATGGAAGTCAGCACACACTGATCCACAAAGTCATTATCCTCGATGATTTTCACCACTTTTTTGACAATATTCTGGTTGTGGCCGTTGTATTTTACTTCGATATTCAGGTTGATTTTTCCTTTCGCGTACGCGATGACTTCTTCCAGCTTCGGAATCTGCTCGCCGCGGAATTTTTTGTTGAATCGTACACCGGCATCGAGCTGGCTGATTTCATCGTAGGTCAGGGTCCAGATGCTGGCATTCAGACCGGTTGTCCGCTTCAGATTTGTGTCGTGCATAAGGACAATCTCACCATCACTCGTCTCCTGTACATCGATCTCCGCGTAATCCGACATGCTGTCCACTGCATATTTGATCGCGCTCATCGTATTTTCCGGTGCTTTTCTGGCTCCGCCCCGGTGCGCTGACACCGAAATATACTGGGAGGAAGCCGTTGCCTCTGCACGTGTTGCGCGCATGGCATATACAAGATAAACCGTTTCTCCCGCCAGCATGGCGATCGTGAGAACCACCGCCGTTACCGGACCACAGAAGGTGCGTACCAGCTTCGAGCTCGGCTTTTTCGTTGTCCGGCTCTTCTGGTAGCCCTTTCGGGAGGAACGGATAAAAATCAGATACAGATACGTAATGCTTCCGACAAGGCCGAACGCTCCGCCGATCAGGCTCATCGTCGATTTGACCCAGTCACCGTAGACGATGACGGTACTGACAACGGTAGACGGCGTTTTCACCAGCTTTGCATAGGCAACGACAGCCGTTCCGAAAATCAGATACAGAACCCACGTAATCAGAAAAATCATCACCTGGAAAGAGACGTTGATGCCAAGCTCACGCAGCACGCGTTTTTCCAGTGTCTGGCGCACCCGCAGATGGGTATTTTTCTCTTTTTCCGTCATCATGCACCGGAACGGGATGGTGTAGGAAAACACAAACGAGAACGCGACAAGCAGAATCGTCAGCACCACCGGGATCCAGTATGCCGGGAAGGCATTGAAAATCTTCGTCAGGGAAACCTGAAGCAGTTTCATACTGCGGATGGCGCTGTAGCTGCTGTGCAGCCAAAGGTACGGGAAGCTCGCTGCCATGTAGAAAAACCAGGTCCACGGGCGGGCGCGCACAAACTGTGCGGCTCCTCTTCCGCCGGCAAGCATCATGACAGGAACGGAAATCCGTTTTCGTTTCCAGGAGGCCTCCAGAGCCGCCATGACAGCATAGATTTCAAACAGCATACAGAAAAAGAAAACAAGCAGAATTCCAAAAATCAGCAGAAGGGTCAGCGGATGCAGCATGATCTTGTTGAAGTTTTCCGATGTCATATAACTCGTTCCCAGCTGTTTTAAGGAAAAGTTGATCGCCGCATTGGCGAGTCTTGAAACCAGCTGGTTGGAAAACAGGCGGTAGACCGTCTCAAATATCACGATGCTAAGCAGGTTTTTCTGCAAAAGTTTCCATGCCATATTCAGATAAATTCGTATCATTCCTGCATTTTTTACTGCATTTTTTCTCATCTGCTGTTGTTCTCTCCTGTCAGCCGCAATTCCCCCCGATGAATCTGTATGCAAAAATTACCTTTATTTTTTCTCTTTTGTATTTTACATTTGACACTTCGAGTCTTTTTTGAAGCTCTTTTTCTTTCTGTTCATTTTAAACTATCTTCCAGTATAACACAAAACCGGGTCTTTGAGTATTCTTTTTTCTATTTCTGGTTGCACCACTTCTGCAGTTTTTTTACCATGGCGGATGGGCTGCTTACTGTGCCGTCGATCGGCGTGCCGAGTTTTTTCTGCCAGGCGAGGATTGTCTGCGGACCGATATAGCCGTCCATGCCGGCCGATGCCCATTTCTGCATTTCTTTTACAAGGGCCGATCCGCCTTTTGGCGTACTGTCCCACTCGGCGGCTGTGATGCCATCACAGAATTTCCGGTTGACGGCCAGCTGATTGCTGATTTTTCCATCCTGCGGTGTGCCGAAAAGTTCCTGCAGACGGCGCGTCAGATTTTCGCCCCAGATTCCGTCCTCTGCGACTGTCTTTCCGGATGACTTTGCTGTCTCTGCCGATTTTTCTTTTGCGGGACCGGCATAACGGCAATACGCTGTATGGCAGTTGACCCAGCCTGCCCCTGAGAGAAGCCGTCCCCAGCTTGTGTTCTGGATTTCCGTCACCGTGTAGCTTCCATGATCCCGGATCGTTCCGGCAATCCTGCTGTCCGCATCCGGTGCCTGACGGATGTTGAGGGCCGCTGTCTGCACCTGATAGATCCCGGGCGCATACGTTTTTCCTGTTCCGCTGCCTGCTGTTCCCGTTCCTGTGCTCCCTGCACCGCTTCCGATCATCCGCTTCATGCGGTCCCAGTCACCGCGGTTCATGATCTGGCTCGGACAGTATTTGCTGCAGATGTCATAATGACGATAGACTCTTTCCAGCGGAATCCCCGTCTCCCGCATGATCTCCCGCACCAGTGCCGCAGTATTCTCAAATGCTTTTTCATAATTATACCCGGCCTGCACACACATCTCCACACCGATGCTGTTCTTGTTGCCGTACTGCTGAAACAGATTTTTTCCGCCGTAATTAATGCCGACATGCCAGCACCCCCGGCTGTGCGGTGCCGCCTGGTAGGCTGTGTCACCGTCATCGACGTAATAGTGTGCGGAAATGTTCTGGAAATTCCCGTCATGCTGTGCTCTCGCATGTGCCCGCGCATCGGCACCTGCTGCGAAGTTGTCGGTGTTGTGGACTACGATACATTTGGGATTGTTTTCCGCATACGTATTCTGATTGCCAAGATACGACCGATCAATTCTCATATTCTCCCCTTTCTGACGGTTCCGACTGCTCCGGCATAACACAGATTTTTTGAAGCGCCGTTCACTCCGGCTTATGGATCTGCTTGATAATCTGATTCACATAATTGCTCAGCCCCGCCACCAGAATCCCCTGCGTGACCGCCGTAAAAACCGCCATCGCCCCCTCCTTCGCCGTCTCAATCTCACTCGTCGCCATCACCCAAACCGCACACAGCACCATGCTGATGCCGCCTAAGATCAGCGGAATGTACTTATTCTTCACCGCCTGCGCCTGCCGCAAAGCAACACCGAAAAAATACAGCACGAACGCAACGACGATGAGTTCGGGCTTTACATAATTCATTGCTTCCATGGAACATCCTTTCTGACTTTTCTGTTTTTGAAAGTCTTTTTTCTATATTATGATGGGATAATGATTTACGACTGGATAAGATTTTCTTACTGTAAACCCAAAAAATCCCACCTGTTTTTCAGATGGGATTTTCCAGTGGTGTGCTGTTCTTTGATTTTTAATTTACTATCTTGTGCAGCAATTCCCCTGACCTGCCCCTGGCTGCGGTGCCGCACAGAAAGTCTTTGCATCAAACGACGGATTAAACGCATAAAAGTTCTTCGAATTCAATTCATCCTGTACAGAACGCAGTGCTTCACCAAAACGCTGGAAATGCACAACTTCACGCGCCCGCAGGAAACGAATCGGATCTGCAACTTCAGGATCTTTTACCAAACGAAGGATGTTATCATACGTTGACCGGGCTTTCTGCTCCGCAGCGAGGTCTTCGAACAAATCTGTCAAAGGATCACCTTTCGACTGGAACTCACAGGAATTAAACGGAACTCCGCCGGCCGCCTGCGGCCAGATGCCAGTTGTGTGGTCTACATAGTAATTGGCAAAACCGGAATTCTGAATTTCTTCCAGCGAAAGATTACAGGTAAGCTGATGAACGATCGTGGATACCATTTCGAGATGAGCTAATTCCTCGGTACCTATATAGCTATCGAAATTGCGCACCAAAAACTTATCATTTTTTGATAGCACACCACAAAAAAAGAAGCACCGACCTTTCAAAAGAGAGATCAGTGCTTCTTGCTATTTTAGAATTTATTTCTGAATTTCACCACAGATGGAGCATACATTTTGCTTAATGGTTTCGTTATAAGCTGCTTTGTCAATTACTTTAATTTGCTCATCATAAGCTTCTTTGTCTACAACGGTCTCTGTCCATGCCTCTTTGTCTACGACTTTAACCTGCTCAGACCATGCTGCTTTGTCTACGACTTTTACCTGCTCATCCCATGCTTCCTGATCGATTACATACTCGTCCCAAGCCTCTTTGTCGACCACTGTCTTCTCTTCTGTCCATGCTTCCTGGTCTACAACTTTTACATCTTTTCTTGCATAAGAGATCGACTCACCTTTTAAAGCATGATATACTACATGTGCATCAATGGCATCCTCCCCATCGATGAACTTGCCACACAGTCCACAAACTGTGTGGCGTTCTGTATGCGAAACCTCCGGATGCTCAATGTACTCTGTATGAGACTGTGCATCATGATGCACCCAATGACCGACTTCCTCATGATGGATTGTTTCCATGTGGCTCTCTTCCGGATGATTTACAGTTTCGATATGGCTTTCTTCCGGATGCTCTACAGTATGAGTTACTGCGTCATGATGCACAGTTTCATAATGTGATTCTTCTTCGTGATGAATCGTCTTCGTTTCTTCTACCCATTTATGGGTATGTTCTTCATTCTTCGGATCTTTAATCCATTTTCCCGACGCATCTACATAATATCCATCAATCCAAGTATCCACAGCCATTTCACCGTTTGCATTCATATAGTAGCAACTACCATCAATCCAATGCCAGCCCTCGCCATAGCGTTCGCCGGTTGTCTTATCCATGTAATACCAGGTATTATTGATCTTCTTCCAGCCGGTTACCATCCAGCCTTCTTCATCGAATCTATAATATTTTCCGTTAATAAGTTCCCAATCATTCTTTGTATAGCTGCCGTCGGCATGGCGATACCATTTGCGGTTTCCGCTGGTGATCCATTTGTCCGTCGGTTTTTCTTTGTTCGGAATCCAGACACCGGATGCATCTACATAATAGTTATCAATCCATGTATTGGTTGCCATCGTGCTGTCGCTCTGGAAATAATACCATTTTCCATCTGTTTTCAGCCACTCGTTCTGGTAAGCTGCGCTGTTATCATGCAGATAATATTTCTTTCCGCCGAAAGTATACCAGCAGTTCTTATAAGCACCGCCCCAGCTACGGAAGAAATAGAGTTTTCCGCCGTCGGTAAAGGCTTCATTCGCTTTCATGCTGCCGTCATTGTTCAGATAATAGAGATTATTTTCCCACATCTGCCATCCGGTCGCAATCTGTCCGTCTTTCGCCAGCTTCCATGTGTCATCCATGGTAATCCACTGTGTGTTGGTCACATCTGCATTGCTGTTGAAAGTATAGCTTCTTCCGTTGATGTTTGCAGAACGGTTTTTATACGCACCGCCCCAACTGCACAGATAACGGATTTTTCCGGTATCATCCAGACGCCACTCGTTGCTTCTCATGGTTCCGTCACTGTTCAGATAGTATTTGCTTCCCTGCCATTCCTGCCAGCCAGTCGCAAGCTTTCCGTCTTTCGCAAGATACCATTTACCGCCCTTGACGATCCACTGGGAACCCTGCATTTTGCTGTCAGCGCCGAAGGTGTAGCTTCTTCCGTTGATGACAACATTGCAGCTCTTGTAAGCTCCGCCCCAGCTGCGGAAATAGTAGATACTTCCGTCACCATCAATCATCCATTCATTAGATTTCATGGTTCCGTCGGTGTTCAGATAGTAGCGTTTTCCATCCCATTCCTGCCATCCGGTGGCTTTCGCGCCGTCCTTGTAAAAGTACCACTTGCCGGATTCTTTCAACCATCCCGTCTTTACGGCAGCGTCTACCGTCTGTGCCGACAGCATCGGAGCCGCCTTCATGGCGATCGGAGCCGCAAGCAGCACCGCGCCGGTCATCGTCACAGCAGCAATTTTCTTTGAGTTCTTCTTCATGTGATTTCCTCCCTTACTTACAAGACATTAGCCATATATGGCTAATGTGATTATAGCCCATAAACGGGTAGTATGACAAGTATCAAAATGGAAGGAAGAAAGGAAAAATGATATCATACGCCCCGTTATGGAACACATTAAAAGAAAAGAAAATTACACAATATCAGCTTATTAATAAGTACAAAGTATCAGCCGGACAGCTGTCCCGTCTTCGTGCCAACAAAAATGTTTCAACCCATACCATCGACTTTTTATGCGAAATATTGGAATGTAAAGTAGAAGAAATTATGGTATATATTCCAAATACAAAATAACAATATAGGTCTATGAACTCAGAGCATCCCGATGGATGCTCTGCTTTTTTTCACAAAATATAAAAAGGCAGTCACACGCCCCTGACTTCGAAGCAAAGAACCAGTACAATAGATGTATCAGCTGACAAAAAGCAACTCATTGGTAGCAGGGAGAGGGCGTTATTCTGCTGGATGGTCGGGAAGTAGAAGAAGTTAAGATTCCGTGGGTTACGGATGTTCCGGGATGGAGAAAGCACATGCTGGATACCCTCGAGCAGAGCGCGGACGGTAACGTCCGGCGCGAAGACTGAGAGGGGATGCAAGCGGGGGTATAGTATTACCCCCGCTTGCACAAAAAAGCACACCACGCCACCAAACCTCCAGTATTTATGCGGCTTTCCAGCCCTCAAAGCCCTGTTCGCACCCCATAAACAAAAGAAACACACATGAAAGGCATGGTGATTTTATATGAACACATTCAAGTACCGCAACGCAGTCAATTAAAATAAATACTTTAGGAAAATTTGATCTGATGTTTCATGCATGAACACTTGATAAAAATTTGCATAAGGTATTACGAAAAGATGGAGATATCGAAATTATGAATAATAAAAATTCATACGATTCCAATAATACCAATGCATCTATAAACTGTGATGTTTCAAAAGAAGTAACAGATTCTTTTCGTAGGATGTATAAATGTGGAATTTATAAAGAATTACATAAACGCAAACTCTTATCAGATGCGCAACTTAATGCATTGTTGAGTTTAAAATGAGGTTTAAAATAGTTGCGCACTACAAGGCGATATGATATATTGCTCTTGTGGTGTGCTATTTTTATACGGAGGTAGCACAATGCAGGAAAAATTAAGAGTTGCGGCTTACGCGCGAGTATCAACCGACAAAGATGACCAAACAAACTCTCTTGAAAATCAAAAAACATATTTCAAAAACTATATTTTAGACCACGAAGACTGGCAGTTGGCAGAAGTTTATTATGATGAGGGAATTAGTGGAACTCAAACAAAAAAACGTCAGGGCTTTCGGCATATGATCGAAGATGCAGAAAATAAAGAAATAGATTTGATTGTCACGAAAGAAGTTTCTCGTTTTGCCAGAAATACTGTAGATACTCTTTCATATACCCGAAAACTCAAAGATTTTGGTGTGGGCGTTATATTTACACTCGATAACATTGACACAAGGGATTCTGATGGGGAATTTCGGCTTACCATTATGGCAAGTATCGCGCAGGAAGAATCACGCAAAATATCGGAACGTGTGAAATGGGGACAAAAAAGGCAAATGGAAAAAGGTGTTGTATTCGGCAGAGATCTGCTAGGTTATACCGTACACCATGGAGTTCTTGCAATTAATCAAGAAGAAGCTCCGATTATAAAAGCCATTTTCCATATGTACACAAATGAGGGAAAAGGAACCCACGTTATTGCACGTGAATTATCTGAAAACGGTATGCGCCCCAAAAGAGTCCATCAGTGGTCTAATACCGTAATCTTAAAGATATTACGAAATGAGAAGTATGTTGGCGATTTATGTCAGAAAAAGACATTCACGCCAAATTATTTAACCCATGCCAAAAAGTACAATCACGGTGAGGAGGACACGGTTTACTTGAAAGATCATCACGAAGCCATTATTGACCGAGATTTATGGGAACGTACACAGAACGAATTAGAACGACGTTCCCCATCTGCTGACCAAAAATCAAAACATAGTAATCGCTATTGGTGCAGTGGTAAATTGTTCTGTGCTGAATGCGGTAATCGCTTTGTGAGCCGCACAAAAAGGCTTAAAAACGGCGAACAGTACAAGGCATGGAGATGTCATGCAACAGCTGCACATGGCACCTTAAAAGAAGATGCTGACGGCAATTCTATCGGATGTAATAATAATTCTATCAACGATAAGGCTTTACAAGCTTGTATGAGTTATTGCATTTCACTTATTCAAAGTGAAAAAGATTCTTTAAGAGAAGAAATCTTGAGCGAAATTGCTTTGGTACAGAAAAATACTGTCAAGAAAACAGATACCAAACGAATTAAGAAAAAAATAGAACAATTGGAAAGCAAAAAGCGAAAAGCGATTGATCTTATATTGGATGAATTGATTTCAAAAGAAGATTTAAAAGCTCAGACAGATTGGTATAATGCAGAAATAGAAAAATTAAATATACAGTTATCTGAATCTCTGCATGAAGCCAAAGAAGAATCCCGTCAGAAAAACAAGCTTGAGAAATATATAGCCGCTTTAGATGATATTATGAGTGCTGATAGCAATAATGAATTACTATACAAAGAGGTGCTAGATCATATTGACATGTACAAGGATAACATTCTCACGATATGGCTGAAATGTATTCCGTTTGGTATTCAGTTAAAAATAAAAACATCTGGAAGACAAAACTGTTTTAAAACAGATATTTTAGAAACTACTTTTATCCAAATATAATGACACAGTAAAACTAATCACAAAATGCGCAATAACGAAACCGATCTACCAACATCATTCAACACCCCCGCTACAATTCGGTTCGGTGCTGTGAAACGCTGAGAGAGATACCGCATGGATGCGCCCATCTCTCCATCCGGTCCACCGGAATGCAATACCAGATGGTATGCTGTAACTACAAACAATTCGATGATACAATATGTTTTCCCGGGTAATTTGCCCGGGAATTTTTATTGCATTTCTTCTATATACATGTTATCATAACACATGGTCAGAACATCCAAAATGGCCGCAAAAAAGAACAATTCTTTTCGCCGCGTAGCTGCGGCGTTTCTTTTTGCCCTGGGAACTTCCCAGGGCTTTTTTATTACTGCCGATTACACCACTCCTGCAGGGCGCGAACCATTGCAGATGGATTACTGATCACACCGTCAATCGGCGTGCCGATCTTACGCTGGAGTGCGCGGATGGTCTGCGGTCCGATGTAGCCATCCGCCGTGGTTTCTGCCCATTCCTGCATTTTCTTGATCAGTGTGGATCCGCCAGACAGTTTTGTGGACCACTCAGCCACTGTAATGCCGGCACAGTATTCCCGATTGGATGTTGGCTGGTTGCTGATCCTGCCATCCTTTGGTGTCCCGAAGATTTCCTGCAGGCGCAGTGTCAATTCTGAGCCCCAAACGCCATCAACTGCAATGGTCTGCTTTTTAGCGTCATTCTGCGGTGTTGCTGTACCGCCGTAGGTGCAGTATTTCGTATGACAATTGATCCATCCTGCGCCCGAGAGCAGTTTTCCCCAGCTTCCATTCTGGATTTTGGTGATAGTATAGCTGCCCTGATCCCGGATTACTCCGACGATCTTACTGTCTGCATTCGGCGCGATACGGATATTTAATGCCGTGTCATTAACCTTGTAAACTCCTGGCTTATAGATCTCCTCGCCGGATGTATTGTTTCCGGAAGACTCTGAGCTTCCGCCGCTGATCAGCTTCTTGAATCTCGTCCAGTCGCCTTTTGCAATGATCTGCGACGGGCAGTTTTTGCTGCAAATGTCGAGATGTCGATAGACTCTGGATGCCGGGATGCCTGTTTCTTTCATGAGCTTCCTTACAAGCTCCACGGTGTTCTGAAAAGCCTTCTCATAGTTATATCCGCCCTGCACACACATTTCCACGCCGATGCTGTTTCGATTGCCGTAGCTGCCGAACAGATTGCCATTTCCGTAATTGATACCAACGTGCCAGCATCCGAGGTTGTGCGGTGCGGCCTGATAGGCGATGTCACTGTCATCTGTGTAGTAATGAGCTGACATGCTCGAAAAATTTCCATCATGCTGCGCTCTGGCGTGAGCGCGGGCGTTGGCTGTTGGCTCGAAGTTATCGGTGTTGTGCACAACGATACACTGTGGATTGTTGTACGGATAGGTATTCTGGCTGCTGATGTATGATCTATCAATCTTCATTGTCTCTCCTTCTGCCAGGCGAATTGCGCCGGCGCAAAAGAGGACGGTTGTTAGCCGCCCTCACTCTGATTTCTGTCCCTGTTTGATAATCTGATTTACATAGTTACTCAACCCAGCCACGAGGATGCCCTGCGTGACCGCCGTAAAGACTGCCATCGCCGCCTGCTGACCGGTGCACACCTCACTGGTAGCCAGCACCCAGATGGCGCACAGTACGATGCTCACGCCGCCGAGAATCAGAGGGATATATTTATCCTTTACAGCCTGCGCCTGTTTGAGTGCCATACCAAAGAAATACAGGGCAACTGCCACCACAATAAGTTCCGGTTTCACATAATTCATAATCTGTTCCATATTAATCACCTTTCTTTTTGATATGTAATTCATCAATTTCCTGCTTCATTTTCGTTACCATACCATTTCCACCTAATGCATGATAGGCTTCGTACATTTCACAAAAATTCTGGTATGCATAGGATGGGATGTCTCCCAACTGTGTATACTTGCTATGGTACTCGATCAGCTGGACCCTGAGCAGCAGCATGGTTCCCTTGCTGTTTGCATCCCGGTCTCTTTTCTGGTTCTTCAGAAGCCAGACGATGTACCCAAGAAGCACTGGAAGTACTACAGTATATGTCTGCATTAATATTTCGCTCACTGCACCGTCTCTCTTTCTTCTTGATTCAAAAAAGCAGGACCGTTTCCGGCCCTACTCAGCTTTCTCCTTTTCTTCTAATTCAGCGGTATACTTATCATACTCATCCCAGATGTCATTTTCGAACTTATCAACAATGTCATCAATTGCTGCCTTGTCCGATCTGTATTTTCTTCCGTTATTGATATACCGATTGATAATCGGCACATCCGGATGTTTTGCATCCATGTTCGCATCCATGGATACTACTGTTTCACCGTCTACTGTGATGATTCCTGAATAGTGGATATCCTTTGTGTAAGTTGCTTTTACTTCTGACATAATGTATGTCCTCCTTTAAATTAATTATTTCCAGAGAGATTATCTCTCATGGTATCAAGTTCACTTCTGAGACCTACAACCTCCAATTCGAGTTTGGATCTCCTTTCTTTTTCAAGCTGTAGTTCATGCGTTATTACAGCGATCAAATTGGTATATACCATACTATAGGTATCAATATAGCCATCCTCTGTGTTCTTTCTGTCGTGGTGTACCAGATCCAGCTCGTCTTCTCGGATTCCGAGTTCTCGCATGGCTTCCACAACATCCTGTGCGACAAATCCATAGCAAATGCGTCCATCGCCGTCAATCATCCGATACTGAACTGGTTTTAAGCGATCGAACAGCTCTGAATGAATATCCGTCTTATTGATCTTGCTCTCACCGAGTGGAAATATGTTTGTTTTGGCGCGGCGATCGGATGTGACCTGTGGGGAGTTTTTAACAATCAAACGCTCCCATACTCTTCCACTATCTCCTAACATAATCTTTTCGGAGTACGCCTTGGTCGGTGCGAACGCTCCAGTATACACTCCTCCAGACCAGCCACAGCCATAAAATTCGACCTCTGCCTGATAACCTTTCTTCTTTGATTCAAGAATAATGCTACCGTTACCAATATCGAAGTTTGCTCTGTTGTTGGCATCCGAGTAAGTATTTACAACAAAAGAATCGTCAACAGCTCCGGCTATACAGCTTCCAGAAGAACTTGATGTCTCCAATACAGATTCGTGGACACCTTTAATATCTACATATTCGCTCTGGATTGACAGAGCCGCATTGCCGGATTTTGTTTCAACCAAAATCTTACCGACACCGCCACATAACTCAATAACCGCATCTTTTGCGTTCTTTCCAAGCTGGATCAACTTATCACCATAATATGCGAGTGTCGTTCCTGCCTGGTTAAGAATCTCAAATGCTGATGCTGAAATCTTAGTCCGATAGCCAGACCAAGATCCGCTGGTTTTATTACCAACTTCCAATCCGGTCCCATCAGTAAACTGCATAAAGTTGGTGGCTGTTTTTGCTGCTTGTAAAGGATTCGCATTAATTGAACCAGATGGTAAAGAAGCTAATTTGGTTGATGTCCACGTCACTGTATATGGACCAGAACCTTGAGTATAGTTAAATACTCTCATATGTCCATACGGTTCATTTAATCTTGTTATAAGGCCCCACGTTGAAGTAGTCTTTTTATAAATCCATAACGACCATCCGCCTGAAGATCTTAGGAAATCCAATCCAGGATCTGAGTTATTTGCAGAAATAAAACTAAACTGGACATCTGTTGTCTCAAAACCTCTGCCACCAAGTTTAAATGTTGTTGGATGATTTGCATACAAACCTGTGATCTTTATTGTAGCAAATTCGACATAAAGATTTGACTCACCGTTTCCATTTACCGTATGCACTACCTGATTTGCGTCCTTACCTGCAGCGCCCTGTGGACCTTGAGGACCTGTTGCGCCGGTTGCACCTTTATCTCCCTGAGGACCTTTATCGCCTTTTACACCTTGAGGACCTTGTGGTCCCTGAGGACCAGTTGCTCCTTTATCCCCTTTATCTCCTTTGGCACCGGTTGCACCTTTATCTCCTTTACTTCCCGTGACGCAAACTGCTGTTGTCGTTGAAGTCGTGTTGTCAGTATAGGTAATCACTGATCTCGTCCAAATATATTTACTGTTCTCCCATCCAGGATAAGTCGTGCTCCACGATCCGCCGGACATGGCTGTTGCTGACGTTGATTTGTAATACTGTTCTACAATAGATTTAACGCCTTTACCGGTTGCACCAGTCCCTCCAGTATCTCCTTTATCACCTTTGGCTCCGGTTGCTCCCTGTGCTCCTGCAATGCAAACTCCATTTTGATTTGGCGAATACGTTCTGTTACCAGCTCCGTCCGTTGTTACCGTACGGCTCCACATATACTTTCCATTAACCCATGTCGGCGCTGTCGTCGACCATGATCCTCCAGAAAGAGAAGTCGGCGATGTCGAAAGATAATACTCCACGTCAACAAAAGACACATAATCCTCAGGTGCTGGAGTCCAGTCAGTTGCCGTATTGCCTTTTTCGATCTTAAGGTTTTTAAACTGATATGAGACCCCAACATTACTGTTCATTCCGGTAAAATATGTATTCTGTGAAGTTCCGCTAGGCAATGTTGCTGCTGATTTTACAACCCATACCAGTTTTGTCCATACATTCGCAACTGTTTTGTTGTTTACGGCTTTACATGATTGTATCAACATGTTTGAACTGTCACTATGTCTAAAGCCTGGATTCATCGATGTAGAAACACTTGCTTTGACATCTACGGATACGGTATAATTAGTGTCAGCCTCCCATTTTGTGCGTCCAATATAATAAAACTGTATTACAGACCATCCGGATTGTTTTACCGAATCTCGTGTAAGCTTACATGTATTAACCCCAGTTTCGGATACAGATTCTTTGGAATAGCCGCCAGTTTGCATTGACCAACTCCATCCGGTTGTTCCTTTATTGGTATTGGTCGCCAAATTTCGTCCGCCGACGACAATTCCTTCCGGTGTACTACCAACGTTGTAAGCAGTTGAAGTTGTATTATCCGTATAGGTGATGATCGTACGAGTCCAGAAATATGGTTTGTCCGCACTTGTCGCCGGAGGAGTTGCTGACCATACTCCAGTAGGGATCGTAGTTCCAGACGAACTTGCCTGATATGTAACCGCTGTGGATTTAACGCCTTTTCCAGTTGCCCCGGTATCGCCTTTATCCCCCTTACTACCTGTAGCTCCTGTTGCACCCCTCGGGATAATTGTATGGCTTATGCATAAACCTTTCAGATCTCCAGATGCAGTATTACTCCGATAATAAGCAACATGAGCATTTTTTGTATCTGTTGCCGTTCCAACGATCGCGAACATATCCCCGATTCGGCAGCCATTACGGATACCAGATGTACTAGACCAAGTTTCTTCGTGATTAATAGTTCCGTATGCCGTCCACTGAGACTCGGTGAAGGCATCTCTGACTACATTTGCTACAAGACTATATCCCTGTGAACCAGTGGCACCAGTAGCACCTTTGTTACCATATACACCGATAACTCGTTTTGTTGTGTCTACAGTTGTCCCATTTGTATAAGTAATTGTCTCGTAGTTCCAGAGATATTTATTGCTCTCTGTCATTGTCGGAACCGTAGACGACCATGAGGTAGGAACAGTCGAATTTGACGCGGAGACTGCATAATGCTCGGTAATACTCTTAATACCATTTCCGGTTGATCCGGTATCACCTTTATCCCCTTTACTTCCCCGATCACCGTATGATCCAATGATGCAAGGCGCAGTTGTACTCGCCACGGTTCCGTCGGTATACTTCACAACCTCATAATTCCAAAGATACTTCTTAGCCGCAGACACCGACTGGACAGCTGTTGTCCATCCACTCGTCGCCGTTGTAACTCCGCTGGAAGATGCCGTTGCCAGGTAATAATTGACTACTGATCCAATACTCTTTCCATTGGTGCCATTTGCACCATTGGTTCCCATACGGCCGACACTATATATCGTGGATGTTGTGTCGTCAGTGTAAGTGATGATTGTACGTGTCCACAGATACTGCCCCGCGGATGCAGATGGCACAGACCCAGACCATGTGCCAGTTGGAACTGTTGTTCCGGAAGTTGAAACCTGGTATGCAACAGATGTCGATTTAACCCCCTTACCCGTATCACCCTTATCACCTTTGGCTCCAGCCTCGCCTTTGATTTTCGCCCACTTATACGTTCCGACACTTGTAGGATCATCTTTTGCATAGTCCACGCATGTTCCGATATAAGCGCCAATATCCTCACCACTGTTCCCGGTGAATGTCTTCCCACCGTCATTGCTATATTTGATGTGCAGATAACTGGTTTTCCCGTCTGCTCCATTGGTACCTGAAATTCCCTGTTTTCCCTGTGGCCCCTGCGAACCTTCCAGCTGCTGCCAGCTGTACTTCTTCGGATCATCCGAATCCGTCTGTGTAAAATCCACATACGTTCCAATGTATTTTGACGGTGTCTCTGTCATCTGAGACGCAGAGGTCGGATTCGAAACCGCAGAATATTTGATGTGAAAATAAGTAGTTTTTCCATCTTTTCCATCTGCTCCCTTCGGCCCCTGAATTCCCTGGTCACCTTTTTCGCCCTGTAGGCCGCGCAAGCCCTGTGGCCCCTGTTCTCCTTTGATTTTAGCCCATATGTACGAACCAACTGCCGTAGGGTCTGTCTGATTGAAATCCGTACATGTTCCAATGTAATCTCCCGGTGTCTCACCGCTGTTTGCCGTAAACGTTTTTCCAGCATCGTTGGAATACTTGATATGAAGGTATGTTGTTTTTCCGTCCGAACCATTTTCTCCAGGAATACCCTGCTTACCCTCTTTACCCTGCAACCCCTGAAGCCTATACCATGTATATTTTCCAGGATCGTTTGAATCGGCTTCCGTGAAATCAACGTATGTACCAATGTAAGTGTTGGGAACCTCTGTCATCTGGCTTGCAGATGTAGGATTCGAAACCGCAGAATACTTAATATGAAAATATGTTGTGGCTCCGTTCTGTCCATCTTTTCCGGCAATACCTTGCTCGCCCTGCGGTCCCTGGATTCCCTGCAGTCCCTGTGTACCTTGCGGCCCTTGAATCTTTGTCCACTTGTATTTGGACGGATCGGTAGAATCCGCCTTTGTATAGTCCGTGTGCACACCGATGTACGTCTTACCGGTTGATTCTGTAATAGAAAATCCTGTCTTTCCATCTGAACTTGTTGCATAGGCAATGTGCAGATAAGGGGTCTTTCCATCCGCTCCCGGCTTACCCTGAATACCCTGTGTACCGTCCGCACCCTTAATCTTTGTCCAGGCATATTTCGTCGGATCGGTGCTGTCGGCTTCGACCTCATCTACATACATTCCAATGTAGTCTCGATCAGAATCTGAAACAGAAAAACCAACCTTTCCGTCGGAGCTGTTTGCATAAGCGATATGCGTATACGTGGTTTTGCCATTCTCGCCCTTCGGTCCTTGAATTCCCTGTTCTCCCTTTTCACCCTGCAGTCCACGCAGTCCCTGTTCGCCTGGATCTCCTTTATCACCTTTCGGCCCCTGAAATTTGCTCCAGCGGTACTTCGCCGGATCTGTGGAATCCGCTTTGACAAAATCTACATATTGGCCGATATATGTCTTATCAACTGCATTGGTTGTCGAAAATCCTGTTTTTCCATCAGCGCTCGTTGCATAGGCCATATGCAGGTAACTGGTTTCGCCATCCGCTCCATCGTTTCCCGGAACACCATCCGCTCCGTCCTCGCCATCATCGCCCTGGAACTTCCGCCAGGTATATTTGGTTGGGTCTGTGCTGTCCTCAAGCGTATAATCTGTATAGGTACCAATATACTTTCCGGTATCTTTTCTCATCTGATTTGCTATCGGATTCGGAACATCAGCATATCTCACATGAAAAAAGCTTGTCAGACCGTCTTTTCCAGGTTCTCCCGCAATTCCCTGATCTCCAACAACCTTTACCCAGGTGTAGACACTCGGATCCGTCAAAACCGGCTGCTTTGTCGTCTGATTGTATGCAATACCCATATATGCTTTTCCGGCAGATTTAAGCGATATTCCAGCACCTGTTTCTGTATCAGCAAACACAACCCAAGTGTAAAACGTCCGGTTCTTTGCCAGCTTCTCAAACTGTGCAGCCAGGCTCTCCATCTTTTCTGAAATTCCACTCAATTTCAGCTTGTATTCGCCCAGCGTTGCCGTGTACTCATCATTGTAAATGGAGGACTCCAGTTTCATGATTCTTGCAGACAAATACAGTTCTCCGGCATCATCTACAATGTTCACTGTATCGCCGATCTTGATTCCATCCGGCAGATACGCCAGTTCCACTTCGTAGGATACGGCTGCATCATAGATCTTTTTCAGCTTTGATACGGCACGATTGCACAACTCTGACTGACTTAACGTATCATAGGTGTAAGTCTGGACAATATGACCGGTTCCATTTCCTTTTTCGGAAAGATACCGGCTCCATTTGGCCACTGCGCTCCGGGAATAAATCGTACTGCCGGACAGATATATATCGCCGTCATCATACTTATACCCTTTCAGATTGATCGGCGTTTCACTGTCTTCCGGATATCCGCCGGTAACGGAAAGTGCCGTAGCCAGATCTTCTACTGAACTTTTTACAATGATATTTTTCACTTCCCGGTTGATCCGAAGTTCTCGCCCCTGATCTACGCCGCGCTTCTTATGCAGGTTGATATATTTGTGCTTGATTTTCAACCGGTCGATTTCAAAAGTATAGGAAACTTCCGCGTCAAACTGCGTGGCAACGCTCAAAATACGCTCAGAAGCGGTGGTCTCACCCTCCCAGGACAGTTTCCGGTTATAATTGCTGACCTCATTGATTCCAATTTCAAAGCCGGAATCGTCGCTGAATTTTTCAACATAGTAGCTCGCTGGATATGCCTTGTCTGCTTTGTATTCGCCAACTGTCTCGTTCAGGAGATCCATACCGGCATCCTCGGCATAGATTTCTACTTCCTGTTTGAAAATATTTTCTTCGCTGGTAATGATCGTATAAAATTCCTGCTCATCGCCATTCTTCCGAAGAATATAATTGCCAACAGAACCATACTGTTTCGCATCATTCCGCGTGCTCGCCGTGTAATTCAGCGTAAATTCTAGTGTAGCAACACCTGCTTCCACCTCTTCTGTTTTCAGATCATCAGAAATGTACAATCCCTTCGGTAGCTCTGTGCTTGCCTGCCCAAGGACATTCATATGTCGGTCCGCAAAATATAAAATCATAGAAACACCTCCCTGTATTTCATTGTGTATGTTGGCTGTGTTGCCCAGTCCGATGCAATGCATTGGATCTGATTCATTCCAGGCTGCAGGCAAAAGTTCTCCCAATCGTTGCCCAACGCACCAAGATCCTGTCTCGGAAGTCCCTGTAACATGACCTCTCCATTGCTACAGTCAGCTGTCAAAACCTGATTTACCGAAAATTTATTCGGAATATCACGCCATTTTTCTACATTGTCAATTCTCACGAAGATGCCGCGGAAATAATTTCTGGTGACAAGCTGATTTCCTGTATTTCGACTTCCCCACTGTCCCAAATACAATTTCACTGTTGCCACTTTCACATCTTTTAATTCTGGAACTGTAAATTCCGGATAACTGCCCTTCCAGAAAAAACGTATTTTCTCTCCATGTTTCATCATGTCGCTTGCGCCATACGTTTGGCTGTATGGGTTTGCATCTTTTCGATGGCAAGGTTCAAAAGTATATGTTTTGACGATACGCGGGTTGTTTCCACCTACCCACATATTCATGTGCGCTGTGTTTCCGATCGTATCGGTTTTGTATATCTCCTGGCAGCAGATCATTTTTCCGTTCGCATCGCAGAAAGCAATCGCCTGGCAGCCCGTCTGCCCCATAAGACCAGTTTCAAACCAGCTGTTCATGTAACAATAGAGGTGCGTCGCTCCCTTTGCTCCATTGGAATCTACCACATCAATAGATTTCATAGCTCCATTCCAGCCGTTTGTGTTTGGACTTACATATCCACTGCTGGCCAGATACAGACCTTTGATGCTGTCTACGCTCATGACACCCAGCTTTCCAGCCGTCTTGCTGTTACTGTATAAGAAGTTGCTCCCTGTATCATCTTTCCACGCCGCATCCTGTGACCAGACATATTGGTCAGCATAGCTTGTTATCAGTTCGCTTTTTTTGTATGTTTCTCCGTTCAACTCATCCGGATCACCGAACTGAAGAATTTTCTTGGAGTCATTTACAAAACCTACTACTCCATTTTCACTGTGCATTACTGCCTGAAGCTTTGGAAAGGCCCGATAAGTGCCGTTGTACGACACAATGAACGTTTTTCCGTCATCCGCAGTCGGATTCACCGTAAATTCTTCCACCGAATACTTGAATGGATCCGCGCAGTAAAATTCCAGCTCCGCAGTGATCGCATTTCTTCCCGCCGGCACTTCACTCGTTCCCTGCTTTGTTCCGATATAATATTTGTCCGGTTCATCTGCAAAAATAAGGGTTGCCTGTTCTGCATCCAGAAGAGCATTCAGTTTGTTGTAAGCACTGCGAAAAGCTGCATTATCTTTGGCTACCAGCTGATATCCCACCACAATAGTCCTTGGCTGATAACGCTTTCGTCGATACTTTGTACCGTCAGACACGCCTGTTTCCAGATCTGTAATCTCCGTACCCAAAATTTCCCGGCCGGACACATAAAGTGTCCGATAGCCGGGAATTACGTTCTCAAGATAACTTCCATTAAACATGAGAGCCTCCGAAGGCAGGTTCTGCCCTGGGTATCGCTCTGTGGTATCTACAAAGTTATACATTTATTCGCCTGCCTTTCTTTCGGTTCTCCCTTGTCTCCTGTTTCTCAATTTCTTCTCGTGTATACGTTGCAGTCGCTTTTCCAATCTCTCTTCCGTCCAGATTAACAGGTACATAGATGGTATATTTTCCATTGCTGCTGTACTGGTAGCTGTCGTCGTTCAGATCTTCATAGCCAGACCGGAGGCTCATTCCGATTTCCGGCGCAGGTGTAAGTTCCGGAACCTGTATCAATTCCATGGCGGCCTGCCTCGCCTCCTGCACATGATCCATAATGCCGTTGACCCAGCCGATACCGAAATAATTGCCGAGTTTATCTGTCACCCGTGATGGGCTGTGGATCTGTGCTCTCGCCCGGATCGCCGCCTCTGCAGCCGCCGCAAGCTGTGCCGCCACTGCTCTTACATGTCCAACCTGGCTTGCCATACCATTTGCAAGTCCCATTCCGATGTATGCGCCGCTGTTATAGGCACCGCCTGCCGATGATCGCATGGTAATTACAATCGAATTTGACATTGTTCCGGCCGTAGAGACCGCCTTTGACATTCCTGCTGAAACGCCATTGTTGAAATTATTTCCAACCGCTTTTCCAGAAGTTTTTGCCTTGCTTTCTCCCTGAGAAAACTGCTTAATTAATGCACTGATAGCGTTTTTTGCTTTGTTCCCCAATGCATCCAATCCGGAATTTACAACATTGACGCTCGATTTCATGCTCGTGAGCGATTTTTCTGCGCTCTTTGCATTTCCAGCAATTGACTTCATGCTGGAATTTACTGATTTCAGAGCAACTACCATAAGACCGGTTCCTGCGGCTCCGGCCACCATTGCCGCTGCAAATACACCAACTGTTACAGCTGCCGCGCCAGAAGATCCTGCCAAAATCACAAAAACCGCACTGGCCGCAGTACCTGATCCAAGTAATGCCGCCAATCCGGCTGCACTGACCTTTGCACCAGCCGCTACAAGTGGAAATGCTGCTCCCATAATTGTCAAACCTGCACCTGCCATCACAAGCGAAGCTCCAAGCACCGCTGCTCCGGCGGCCAATACAATTACTCCTGCGGCTGCAACCAGCGCAGTTACACCGACCAACGCAAGACCAACTCCGAGCGCGGTTGCGCCAATTCCTCCAACAGCAGCTCCGGTGCCAAAAACAATCATGATTGCACCAAGCTGAGCAATAGCTACCGCTCCCTGGCTTCCATATTGTACGATCGAAGGAAGAACAGCAGACACAACCGCCAATGCCGCGCTGGCAATCAACGCACCTGCTGCCACCAAAACAATAGCGGCTCCAAATGCAATAAAGCCAACTGCTCCCACTGTCAATGCTGATCCAAGAGCAGCCGCTCCCACTGCCAGCAAAGCGATTGCCGCAACCATACCAACCATACATCCAATGGCCAGGGGACCGGCATTTGCAAGATTAATAGCCGCCAGGGATAACAATCCGATTCCAGCTGCCGCAATTAATACCGAGGCCCCAAACGCAACAAATCCAACTGCTCCGGCCGAAAGTGTTGGTGCTACATTTTTCGCTACCAACATCAAACCGGCAAGCGCTACGACCATTCCTGCCATACATCCAATGGCCAACGGACCAGCATTCGCCAACTGAATTGAAGAATACGCCAGCAGTGCCAAACCTGCGCTAATCATTAATACAGCCGCTCCCAATGCCAGAAGCGCCGGTGTCATCGCTGTTAATTTCTTCGACCCGCCAGACATAGACGAAAGCATCTTTGTCATACCAACTGCAAGTCCTACTACAACACCAATCAAACCACCAAAAACAGCGATTGCCCCTGGGCCAGCGTTGGTTACTGCAATTGCAGACTGCGCAAGCAAATAGAACCCAGCACTAATCGCCAGTACCCCGACACCCATCATCATAAAGGCCTTGGCGGATGCTACCATTTTCTTTGCACTGCCACCGCTTGATTTGCCAACCGCTTCCTGCCCTTTTGACACTTTAAATAAGCCAGGTGCAATTTTCCCAAGACCAGCCTTTGCCAGTCCTCCAACAGCTCCCGTAAATGCGCCAACAAACGGTGCTACAGCTTTAACAATTTTAAAGCCTTTGTACGCAATCAAAAGTTTCGGAAGTGTTACCACCAACTTTGCAATTACATCCGAATGTTTTTCCAAAAATCCCGAAACTGCTACAGTTCCATCTTTAACCTTTCCCAAAATGGTTGAGAAATTTTCAATACTTTCTGTGCTGCCAAAAGAACCTGAAAGTTTCTTGATATCTCCTATGATCGCCCCAGCCGCATCGCCCAGCGCTGTTCCTGCTTCCACTGCATCCGTTTTGAAAATATCCCAATATGGTTTTGCTTTCTCAACCATTGCTTCTATTTTATCGACAGCCTTTTCGATCCCTTTTCCGCTGGCAAGCTTCTCATCGATTTTTCCAACCGCCTCAGTTGCGATGCCAACCAAACCTCTCATTTTTCCGCCAACCTGGTTGAATGCGGTAATTCCAAGTCCTTCCATAGCAGACTGCAGTTTCACGACATCGTGCTGCAGATTATCCATTTTTATTTCTGCCATTTCTTTGGCTGCACCATCGCTGTTATAAATGGCGTTTGTTAACTTGTCAAAATCCTCTGGTGCCGCGCTCACGATTGAAAGCAGGCCTGACATACCCTCTTTTCCAGCTAACGTAGCAGCATATTTGGCCTTTAACGCTCCCTCTGCTCCATAAGCCTTTTCCGTTAAATCTGCTAATGCTTCATTATACTTCTTTTCTGTCAGCTCTCCATTGGCATACTTTTCGTCAAGTTTTGCAAGATTCTCTTGGAACTGATCCATTGGCATTTTACATTGTCCAAATGCACCTCGCAGATCCGTTACAATGTCCATCAGAGACTTCATAGAGCCATCACTATTCTGCAAGGATGTACCCAAATAATCCATTGCGTCACTGATATCATCTGTTGGCTTGGCAAGATTTGTCAGGATAGTTCGAAGGCTGCTACCAGCCATACTGCTTTTCAACCCTGACGACGCCATGAGTCCGAGGGCAATGGCTGTATCTTCTACGCTGTATCCTAACGATCCAGCTACGGGAGCCGCATATTTAAAAGATTCGCCCAGCATAGCAACATTGGTATTGGAATTTGCCGAAGCTGCTGCCAGAACATCAGCAAAATGTGAAGCGTTGGAGACTTCTTTTGTAAAACCATCTTTGATAATTTTTGTGGTACCATCCGCCGATAAACCGAAAGCTGTCATAGCATCTGTTACGATGTCGGAAACGCCAGCCAAATCTTCTCCCGATGCAGCGGCCAGATCCATTACGCCTTCGATTCCATTTAACATATCCTCCGTTTTCCAGCCGGCCATTGCCATGTACTCCATCGCAGAAGCTGTCTCACTTGCGGTGTACTGTGTGATTTTTCCGAGCTGTTTCGCCTTTTCAGATAGCCGATCGAAGTCAGATCCTGTAGCCCCGGAAATAGCTGCTACAGATGACATAGCATTCTCAAAATTCGCACCAGCGCTTATTGCTCCTGTAGTCAGACTTTTTAATCCACTTCCGACTGCCGATACTGCCTTGGATCCGATCGCCGCCATAGCGCCGAATCCAATTCCACTTGTAAGCGTATTTTTCAGATTTTCAGCATAACTGCTGCATGATTTCATCATTGAGGAGAAGTTCTTATCTTCCGCGCACAAAACCGCCTTTACGCTATAAGATTCTGCCATCTGTTCACTCCCCTCTCTTTAGCAATTTGGATATTCCAGCGAATCGTGGATCACTCTTTTTATGCTTCTTTTCCTTCACATTTCTTAATTCTTTTTCATAGTCAAAGAAATTCCGGAACCTTTTATATACTGGCACTGTTTTCTTGCCGGATTTTTTTTGCGCTTGGGCCGCAAAATTCAGAAAGGCCTGCCGATGTGCCCTGTATTCGTCGTCTACTATTCGATATCTCAGCGCTTCCATCATAATTTCGTACTGTGCAATCGTCAGACGATCAACCTGCTCAAACGATGTGAATCCCAGATACCGGAAGCAACTGATTGCAACTTCCCGGTATTGTTCTTCAAAACTCACCTCTTCATGGGATATGTCACCTACTTCTTCGCTTTTTCTTCCTCGATCGTCTTCTCGAGATTCTGGACGCATTTCTTCGTAGCATTTGCATTCTTTAAGAAACCCATCGTATCTTCGAAGAGCTGATTGATATCGGTATCCGGATCATCAATATATTCATCCAGAATTTCTGTAGTTGCTCTCGGATTCTGCCCTTTATTAGCTACGAGTAACAGATCCTCAAGAGCCTCTACATCTCCGTCCATGATCCCTGCCACAGCGTATCTCAGGCCAATATTCTTCTTGGCATCTTTTACTCCGTCTACCGGCATGCTTACTTTCTTGTTCATTTCTCTCATGAATCCCATGCCAAAATTAAACTGATACACCTGTCCGTTGATTGTAAGTTCCATATCGTTTTTCTCCTTTACTATTCAAAAAGAGGACGATTTCTCGCCCTCAACACTTTTACGCTCCTGTTTTTGTCGTATCTGTAAATACGTAAGCTGCTATTTCCTGCTGCGCGGTCGTTACGGTTACATCACCTTTCTGACCGGTTCCATTGACACCAAAGGTAAGAGACACCTCCACCATATCTTCGGCGTTTGAAGTCTTTTCTACCTCCGTCACATAGCCCTGGAAGTATTTTCCTTTAAATTTATTGCTTCCGCCGGATGCTGGATCATCCAGATTTGCTTCCCAGATCTCGACCAGTTCATCATTGATCATGGCATCTTCAAGAGAGTCGATCAGTGTGTCGCCCTTGGCAAGAATACTGGTTGCCGTAATCTCAACCTCGGCTGCTCCCGGGGTACGGATCGTGCCATCCTTTGTCTCTGTGGTATCGGCATCCTTGCTTGTCGTTCTGCCGTTCTCTGTCGTAAACGCTAATGCTGTAGCTGCATTTTTAGCCGCATCTTTTTTAAGGCGGTACAGATAAACGATCTTTTTACCACGTACCGCATCTGCGAATAACTGTAAATCAATTGTTTTTCCCATGCTGTTCTCCTAACTAAATAAAAAAGTCACTTCCACGATACCGTGAAGAAGTGGCTGGTTGGTGGTTGTGTCCGGCAATATTCTCTGATTTAAGTCCTGCACGGACCAGGAAAAGTTGCCGGTATGTTCCAGATGTCTGCAAACCTGCTTGATCTGCAGAAGCATCTGCGAAACTGTGCCGCGCTGCCGCGGATTGTCGTGCCAAACGTGGATTGTCTGACTTACAGTGCCGAATACAGCCGTTTTGTTGGCCCGATCATTCAAGTCACTGTCCGCCAGATAGATAAACGGGTATGGCGTACCTTCCGGCGGTAAAAACGTGTCATACACACCGTCTGGATACTGTTTTTTTAATTCCAGAAGCAACGCACTGAATAATTCCTGCTGTGGGTCCATGATGTCACCTCGTAAGCTTTTTCAAATCGGATTTGAACTTCTCTTTCTGCGCTGTGTAGGAAGGACGCATATATGGCTGTGCACTCATGTACCGAGTTCCATACTCCACGTATGCCGCATATTCTGCTGTTGGCTCCACTTCAGCCGTAAGACCGCCATCTCGGATCTCAAGACCAATACTCCGTTTCAGTGTACCGGTATCCACTGGCGCTTTTCTCTGTGACGCCTCCTGCAAAGCTTTTCCGTTTTCCTTTACCACCCGCTTAATATCACTCATCTGCACGTTTTTCTTCAATTTGACCTGCAGTTTCTCCATTCCTTCCAGCTTGATTTTCGGCATCAGACCACCTCCGACAGAATAAAAGTCTGTTTCACGCGAAGTTTCCGCGTATAGTCCACTCTATAGGTTGTGTTCCCGATCCGGATCCGGTCAAACGGCTTCTGGTAATGATTTTGAAGCTGTACGGTCACGCTGCCCTGACGGATTCCTCCGTATACGATCTGCATGATCTCTGCCCTCGTATCCATCACAGAAGCCATTTTCTGCACCTCTGTGACCTGGTCTGCAGCATAGTTTCCGGTTTTCGAATCATATTCGCCCGGCAGGACCCGTTGGAAGAAAACTGGTGTATCATATCTCACAGAAACTTTACCTTTCCCTTTCTTGCCTCCCGCTGGCTGTCCAGATAGGACTGAATATCATCCATGTACCCGGCAAAATCATTTTCTGACCAGGAAAGGCTTTCGCCCTCAACACTGTGAGAGGAGAGCCCTTCCGAGCCGATCCGGTTGAATCGAATGACTGAAACATCCAATATGATGTATTCCATCTCTTCCGGCGGCTCCAGACCGCCAAGAAGAAATTTCAGCCGCTGTTTTGTGGCATTCAGAATCAGCTGTAACTGCTGTTCTGTCTTTTTGTCTGTATCTTCCAGTCCAAGAAGCAGTTTCAGATCTTCGATCATAGGCTGCCTCCTACTCTGCCAAGGAATCTACTGCCTTATTCTTGCTTTTCCCTTTGCCTGCCTTTTCCGGCTCCACCAGCTCGATCAGCGGGATACCACGCAGATTTTCAGCAGATGCAAGCTCTGCCAGTCGGGCTTCGGATACCTTAAGCCCCTCACGCGGGAAGATATCGCCTGTTCTGTATTCATGGTCATCGTCCTGCAAATCAGTAAAATACTCGATTACTCTGTACATATACCATCACCCTTTCTCAGCTTTTCACAGCTACTGTTACGTCGCCAGAACGAACTGCTTTGTAGTTCTGGTCGCACTCAACCAATGTGATATGATGGCCAGCGGTAGATGCGATCTCGGATTCTCCATCCCATTTGCTCCAGTTTTTCACATCATCGCCGTATTTTACCGCGGTCGCAGATGCTGCATCTTTGTACTTCCAGCAGTTTTTCATAGACATCAGCTGCTCTTTTACGGAAATCTTTGTTTTTCCTGTCTCAGATCCTTCTGCCGCCGTTACGGTCAGTTTTCCGAGAGTCTGTGTATCTGCTCCACCGACGGAAATATAGGCGATAGCGTCCAGGTATTCGCAGAATAAGCGCAGACCCATAATGGCGTACAGATCCGAAATGGCTCTCTCATAGGTGCCCTGTGCATGGAAGCCGATGAAGTGAGTGGTTGGGTCTGTCGTGTAGCTGAGGCCTGCCTTTACGAACTCAGAATCGCCCGGATCGATATAATATCCGACGATGTTGTTGAGTGGAGTAGCGATGACGACGTTTTCCGGAATTTCAGAGCTTACGAACACGACATCAGCGCCAAGAAATTTCTTCATGTACTCAAAGCCGAACGCCGTCTGCAGTGTGATGTCCGCAGCGCCGACGTATTTGTATACATCCAGTGTATTCACCCACACTGCTACGCCCGTAGCCGTTCTTCTCATCTTTTTGAATTTATCTTTGACTTTTCCAATTGCCATAGCAACTGCCATCTGCCAGGTACTTTCATGGCCGGTCAGAGAACCTGCTTTCAGCTGTGCATACAGCTTGTCCATAACAACGTTCTGCAGATCAGTTTTAAACTCTTCATCAGTGTCCTGTACTGCGGCATCGTATCCCTTTTCTGCGATTGCCTCCAGGGTAACACCTTTGCGGTATTTGCTGATCTTGATGGTGTCGAACGGGATCTCTTCCACAGCGTACTGAGAGTACGGGATTTCTTCGCCCTCTGCGACCTCACCGGACTGCAGGGTTCCTGTTACCTTTTTTGTCTTTAAAACAGTATTGTTATCTTTCTTGATCATTCGGATAATGCCCAGGACATCAAGCAGCGCCTGAATGTTTTTGCCGAAAGATGTTACGAAATCAATCTCGCGGGCTTTTACCTGGATCTGTTCCTGACCTGTCATGTTATCCGGTGCCGCAAATACCTGCAGCCCTAATTTTCCAATTCTATGCATGCTGTTTTCCTCCTACTGAAATAATGCAATATTTTCCGCAATCAGCCGCTGCCGTTCAATTGGGTTGCTGACTGCAAGAATCTGTTCTTTTGTCACAGCGCCTTTTCCGCCGGATCCGCCCTTTGGGGCATTTCCTTTCAGGGCATCTTTTACGGCAGCCTGTACTGCATCCTTGTACATCTTTGTGAAAGCTTCGACTGCCGTCTTGGTATCCTCAGCGCTTTCCGATACCAGATGTGCCAGAAGTTCATCCGGGATGTTGATTTCTTCATCTGCCAGCATCTTTCTGGCCGTCTTTGACATTTCCGAGAGCGAATTCTGCCGTTTCAGATCTGCCAGTTCCTTTTCCAACTTCCGGTTTTTATACTCCGCTTTCTCTTCCTTTGTCATCTTCGCCAGCTTTTCCGCCTCTGAAAGCTTATCATCAGTCAGCGCCTGCCACTTTTCCTGCGCTTTGGTCACTGCTGTATTTACCGCTTTCTGCACTCTGCGGTCGAACTCCGCGCGATTCTCTGCCTGCCCCAGAAAATCATCAAACGACATCTCATTGCCGCTATCTCCAGAACCTGCTCCAGCTCCGTCCTCGTTTCCGTCTCCGGCTCCGCTGCCGTCTCCTTCGCCGTCTGCAAATACCTGCAGGTTGATCATCGGGATTCTCCAATGATAATGGTTGTTTTTGCGCTTCATTATTTTTCTGTCCTTTCTGCCCCGTCCCGTTCTGTAATAGCCCCGTGCCGTTGCTCCGGAATCATAGTTTAACGACATTTCGGTCACATCGGTTACACGATCCTGACATGCTCCGGAAATTCATCGACCATCAGACAGATGCCGACAAAAAAGGAATCCACCAGAGTTCTTGCTCTCTCTGATAGATTCCCATACTGTATATCAACCCAGCCGGGCGATACTTCGTATTCTATTTCATCCCTTGTCAGATCCTCGATCGAGCGGATCAGCGTCCGCACAAGGCTGGAAACACCCGCACAGACGATGTCCTGCCCGTGCGGTGCGTACATTGCATGACCGGACACCTTAATTTCGTTTTTACGAACGCGCACCTCAATCATTCTCTGATCCTCTCTTTCTTAACAAATGGGCACAAAAATACCACCGGCCTCTCGACTGGTGGTTAATTATACAAATGGAACCATTTCTTTTACGTCTTTCAATGTCCTTTTTGCCTTTTCGATCAATGAATTCTCAAACAGATATGAAATACCTTTGGGCGTGATAATAGCATCCGGCAGATCGCCTAAAAGAACGCCATCTTTCGTATGATTAACAGCAATGCCTTTTACATATTCTTCCGTAATCAGGCTTAAAATGATATACTGCCAATAATTCTCAGGAATATTATAAGCCGATGCTGTAAGGTAACACGCTTCTGGTTTTTCACCCTTTTTCAAGCATTCATACAGATATTTCAGTACCTGGTATACAATCACGAAATAATCATTCTGAGCCATTTGTCCTGTCTCCTTATCATCAGTTGATAATTAACTGATTCTTGCAAGAATCACAGTAAAAAGTATTGGTTTTTTCACGGTCGCCAACAGGAATCATGATTCCTGTTTTACATTTTTTGCACAAAACTTTTTCGCCTTTCCTCAAGAGCTTTACTCTCTCATGCGGCGGAATATTCAGAGTATTCGTCATAAACAATCACTCCCATTTCAGATTCGGATATTTATCATTTATATGATTAATTATATCCTGGAGCACTTTCTCTGTCAATTCAATGTTTTGATGCCTGTACTCGTTCACATAGCATTGCAGTTCTTGACTTTTGGTATTTGGCTTGTTGATTTTGGCATGCGTGGCCTCGTGAATCACCGTAATAGCCGTTTCACGAACCGTTTTGGTATTATCAGCATAAATGTTGATTTCTCCATCTTCGAAAAGTCCGTCCAGTCCTTCATCAACATCAACTCCGTACCATACCTTTATTTGAATATCATTTTCCTGAAGATATTCCAACATTTCCGTTCCGATGCTGGACTTTTTCATTTCTTTCATGATATTTCGAGGTTTGATAACGTCTCGCCCCTTTGATCTGCCATCCAATGTTTGGAATATTCCTTCGTTGTCTTTATATCTTGCCTTTCTGTTTTTCGATGCTTCCCATTCTTCTGTGGTACCACCCTGCTCCAGAAAGTCCAACCATTTCTCATATTCTGCACTGTCTTCATAGGCTGCCGTGGAGCAGTGGCACCGTGGATGCATCGGCGGCGCGTTCGTTCCCGGCATCATATCCTGCACTTTGAAATGCTTACCATCCAACGCCTGGCACCGCTCGCAGACATCTGCATTCCCGCAGGCAACGTATGTATACTCTTCGAATCCATTTCGAATATAGGACTGCTTCTGCGCTTCTGTCTGGACTCTGGCAAGCTCCGTGACCATGAGCCGCTCTGCATCCTCCCGGCTTGCACCGAAGCGTTTCTGCAGGTGCACCGCAAGCTCCCGCGGGTTCTTGCCCTGGATTAGCTCTGTTTTCAGCAGCTTGTCCAGCTCTGCTTTCAGCATATCCTGATACATCCAGATTCGATCGGAATAAGTGGCGTTATGGAATGACGCATCGACAATTGCCCGCGCCATTTTCCCATTTTCCTGCACGGAATTGCCAAGAATACCCGCCTGCCTGCGAAATTCTTCTATTGTCTGCTGTGTCAGCGTCTTGTCAAAATATTTCTGCAGTTCATCGAAACCGGATACCATTTCCAGCCCGATATTGGCTTTCAGCAGTTCCAGACGGTTGATCTTCATGGTTGCATTGTACAGCCGCATCTCTTCATTCGCCTGGTCGGAAAAATCTTTTTCTTTGACGTATTTCGCCGCTTTCCTGCCATACTCTTCGATATCGAGCTTGGAAACCCTTCTCTTTGCTTCTGCCAGCGAAATCTTCTCAGCATTGGCGTATTTTGCGTAAAATCCATCGATTTCCTTCTGAATCTGGTCTGCCATATATGCATAGGTCTTCCGGATCTCTTCTGCATAGGCCTGCTCCGCCATCTTATTCTTCTTAGCATGCTCCGTCTCACGCTTCTGCCAGTATTCCTTACTCGTCATCCTGTCCACCGCCGCCAAACATCTGCTCCATCACAGGATCCGCTCTCATCTTATCCTGATCAGCATCGATTTTCTTAATCTCGTCCTGTGCATTATCCACGATAGACAGCACGCCCAGCTGTGTTTCCTGGCTGACAACGCCTTCCAGATTCTTCGCGATCTCTGCCTCTTCCTGCAGGTTTGCCGGGAAGTTCGGCGTAAAGTGTGGATGGATCTTCACCCAGTCATCTTTTTTCATCCCCGAGACCGGATTTGAGAAGATCAGACGGTACCGCCGGTTCATACCGCTGGTAAATTTCCGTTCCTTCGTCTTTTCCAGGTTGCTCATCGCCTGCAGCTTATACTTCATGGCGATACCGGAGCTGGTACCAAAATTCTCATCCGAGATATTGGCTACCATGCTGATATGGAAGATGAGCTTTTCCAGTCGATCGATCAGATGCTCCTGTGTAGTGTCTCCATCTGGCTTCTGAAGAAATTCAACGATCAACCGCTCGGTATCTCCATCAAAGTTAATGATTCTGTCGTCCCGGATATGCGCCACATCATCTTCTTCCAGCTTGGATCCAAGAACTTTCAGATAAGCATCCGCGAAATAGTCAACATCATTGGCCTTCTCGCTGATCGCCTTATTGTATGCGTTGATCATCGTAAGCACCGGTTCGAAGATTCCCATCCGCTCCTTGTTTTCTACGTACTCAGATGCCGGAACGCCATCAAAGCCGTGTATCTTCTCGTCTGCATCCCAGATCAGCTTTCCCTTTATTGTGAACCATCGAACCTTCGTCTCATCTGAAACGCTGCCATGAAGGATCTGATTCGAATCGTAATACAGCCGCACGAAATACCGTTCCCTTTCCAGCACGGAATCATCGTAAATCATGAATGCATCCAACGGGCTTAGATAGGTAATGCCGATGTTTCCGTTCTCATCGACATAATACATTTCATAGCCCTTGCCGAAAATGCTGCAGATTTTGGACAGCTCAGCATTGTTATCGTCCTGATCGTTGTACTGGTCCAGAAATTCAACATACTTCGCAACTGCTTCGTTCCCATTGTCGACCTGCATTTTGATGGCATTTCCGATAAAAAAACCGTTCATCGTATCCACGATGTATTTGGCAAAATTAACCATAATCCGGTTGTCTGGCTTCCATTTCGGCTTTAACGGCTCATGCAGGATCGGATACTCCGTCTCGTAGGCCTCCTGCAGTCTACTGTAACGAAATGCGCACTCTCCGGAATGCCGTATAATAAATTCGTTCAGTTTGGCATCCGTCAGCGTCTCTTCCGACGGCAGCCTGTACAAATTCGTCCACACCTCTATATCCCTCCTTTCACTTTTCTGTTAAGCCGCGGCTTCGCTTTACGTTCTTCCTCAATGGAATACCGAAGCATCGCCATGGCATCATCAAAAAATGGAACTGGCTCTTCGAGATAAGTGTTGGTATGCTCATCCTTCTTCCACTTCCATTGCTGAATTTCTTTTATTGTATTGACGCAGGACGGGTAGATATGGATCCTGTGCTGTTTCAAATAGTCTATCTGGGCATGCACGCTGTTCGGCTCTTTCTGCACACCTTTTGCGCGGTATCCCGCCTTCTGCCACATCTTGATACGGTCCGGCTCCGCAGAATCGCACCACATACGCAGGCGCTTGCTGAACTGCCCTTCCGCCAGCCGGATGATCTCATCCGTATCCATCGCATACACGTACAGCTCCCGACATAGATACAGCTCTCCGTCCTTGAAACCGACCTCGCCGATGCAGTTTGCATGGTTGAATCCGAAGTCCTGTGCATTGACCATGTAGTCGAATCGTTCCGGCGAGCGGTCAAATTCTTCAACAACATAGTTTTTGAGGATCAGTCCGGCGACCTCTCCCCATTCCCCCAGGCCATATACCCGATACCCTTCTGGATCCACTTCCTTACGCCGCATCATACGTCTTCGGTAGGCATCATCGATAAAGCGGTTCTGCTCGTAGGTTGACTGATGTGTCAGAACATCCGGATCTGACCGGTCAAAGAACACACGCTTAATCCAGTGGTACGCCGATACCGGGTTGAACGTCATCCGGATCTGATAGAACTGTCCATCCGGCAGTTCACCACGGAGACGGTCATCAATGATCTCGAAGTCCGCCTGCGTAATTTCCGTGGCTTCTTCGATCCAGACATCCGTCAGCTTGCCACGTTTGAATGTAATGGATTTCAGTTTTTCACGCTGCTTTTCATCGTTGACGCCTCGGAAAATGATCTGATTGCGGTTGATTTTACACTCCACAATCATGTTGGAGCTGTTAATATGCCAATATTTCTTGTACTGCTCCCCAAACATGCGAAAAATAGCACCTTGCAATTCTGCAAAAGTGCTATCCCTGTTGGTCACGTCCGCCTTTCGAACGCATAGAAGATTTCTTCCCGGATCCTGCATCAGCCGCAGGATATAATTCTGCGCCGTATCAACACTCTTTCCTGATCCAGCAGAGCCTTTCATAACGATATATCTTTTCCTGGAACGGTCAACTTCTTTGAAGCCCGGATTCATCTGGACGTTTATATTCATCCGGAATCGTCCTCCCCGTAGTCAATCGTGATGTTGAGATCCATATCTGCATCCAGCTCAACTTTCTCAGTAAACATTCCAAGGTGTTTACCTAACTGTTCCAACGCTTTCATCTTGTCATTCAGCTTAACTTCCCGCTCCATCGACGTTCCTTTCGGTCCATCCGTCGTCTTGACCTTTACGGACTGGATACACGCCAGATCATCTTCTGTAACATCCGGTCGAACAGATGCATCTTCAAAATCGATTATGTTTTTCGGATTCACAAAAGCTATTCTTGCCAGTTCCTGAATCACCCTATCTTGACTGATTCCCGTTCGCCTTGATCTTTCAGCCATTGCCTTTGCAATAGCCTCTTGAACACTAGCATTTGCTAACAGCCGCGCTCCTTGTTCATTTGCTGTTTTCGGCGAATATCCTGCTCTAATAGCGGCCTGTGTTGCGTTCAGGTCGATCAGATACTCTTCCACAAATCTCTGCTGCTTTGCAGTCAATTTTGCCATCCGGCAACACCACCTTTCTTTCCAAATTTCTGCATACAAAAATTCCCCGCATCTCTGCGAGGAATCCTTGGAATAAAAGTAACAAATCGGAGAATCTCCATCCACTGGAGAGTTGGAACGGCAGGATTCGAACCTGCGGCCTTGTCGACTCATGCGACTGCTCTTTCCAACCGAGCTACGTTCCAATAGGTGCAGGGATCTGCCTGTCACTGCACCATGCATCATTTGGACTTTTCCATGGGGTGATGCCTGCCCGATTCAACAGCCAGGCTGTGACACCTGGCCGCCGCTCAAAACACATTCACAAGGAGGTAAAGAAAAGATGAAACCCTTCCTGCCGTTCTCTCCATGATACAATATAACATTTTAAAAACGAACATTGCGAACAAAACGAACAAACTTTCATTTTCTCTCAAATTTTTCTATGCCGCCTCCATGAATCTCAGATATTCCATCCGCACACTGTCTGCAGTTGCCTTTCTTCCGAGTTTGGCCGCCACCTGGCTCCAGCTCATCTCCTCGAAGACTCTGTACTTGATAATGCGCTGCATTCTCTGCGGGATGTGGTTCATCCACTGCTCCACCTCCACTTTCAGCCGCTGGGCGTTCTCCCGACGCTCCTCCAGAATCTTCTCCTCGTGCCGCAATCTGGCATCCTCCTCATAAGTGAACGCTGTCCCTGCGATCTTGAAGTGCTGCGGATTGTACGGAAAATCGGGATTGCTCCCGGACACGTTCGTCTGCACGATGGTCTGCCGCTTCTTTTTCAGCCGTCTAATGTCCTTTTCCGTCTCTTTGATCAGCTCGCATGCGTCTATGTACTGCTCCAGAACCTTTTTCTCCATTGGTATCACCTCCCCACTTATGTTCTCTTCCGGTTGTTCTGTCTCTCATTCTGATCTCGACCAATTCCAGGTGCGACACGTTCAAAACCTCCCGTCCCGCCGAAAAACCGCGTACCATCGTTTTCTGGTCGTTGGTGCTCCATAGTCGGCAGCTACTAGCTCGCGGCAGTCGAATATATAACCGAGGCTTTTCATTGACCGGATGAATTTCTGGTAATCTTCTCCTTTTCTTTCTTGGATCGGATACCCTTTCGCATCCAACGGCCCCCATTGCTGTATTTCTTCCACGTTCTCCATCAGAATCACATCCGGCAGAATCTCCTTCGCATGCTTGTACACTGCCCATGGAAGAATCCGCAGACCTCGCTCCCTCGGTTTTCCGCCCTTGGCTTTTGAATGGCTCGTGCAGTCCGGACTTGCCCACATCAACGCTACATGCTGATTTTTGACGTATTTACGCAGGTTGACCTTAAAAATATCCTCCGTCAGATGCAACGTGGTCGGATGATTCGTCTTATGCATTAGAATGGCATCCGGATCGTGGTTGATCGCAATATCTACCGGTCTCCCCAGCGCCATCTCAATGCCAACAGAGGCACCGCCACCGCCAGCAAAGCAATCTATAATCAACTCTTTACTCATTTTAGAAAATCCTCCAAGGTCATCTGACCAGTAATGCTTGCTTCGACTTTCTCAGCATTCCTTCTTTTTTGCTTATAGTCGTTATATTGCATCCGATATGTGTAGCTTTTTCCGAAGATATTCCAGGCCGCCTTTACGACGTTCGGTTCGTATTTCCCGATCTTTTCCAGATCATCAACCGCCTTGTACGATATTGGACACCCGCAACATCCTGTTCTTGTCAGTCCATACACCTCATAGGCATCTGAGTATCTGATCCCGTACCGCTCTTTATACCAGGATTTATCCTTGTCCGATACATAGTAGAGTGGACGAAAGCGGAATTGTCCGGAAGCGGTTTCCGTAAAGCATAACGCTGTATTATCCTTGCGCGGAACCGATCTCATGCCGCCCTCATCCCTGCGTTCTCCGGTAATGACCATCTCATATGCTTTCTGGACGTTGTGCGCAACCTGTTTTTTTGCAGTAATCACAACACTTAGCGCTTATTTTGAAGTCCGGCGGATATTCTGCGATAAAATCTCGCATATACTTCGAAGAATTGATCACAAGCTGAATATTCGGTCTCGGTTCACCGGCCGCATTGCAACAGCATAGAAAATTAATAACACTTTCGCACTTAGGATAACGTTCTCTTAATTCCTGCCGCTTTGCTGCTTTATCTTCCGCCCGATCATATTCATCAGCAATAGACAATGGTATTCCTTTCTTCCGCCACTCAGACAAGCCGCCCGACATAATTTTCGAAACAAATGGAATGCCGTATTTTCTGGATGCCTGCACAATATTGATTTTTGGTCTGCATTCCTCTATCTCAACCCCATATTTTTCGGCGGTTCTCTTTACGTGGTCTTTCGTTGCTTTCATTTCCAGTCCTGTGTTAAAAAATACGTATTTAACCGGCTGCAGGTCGAATGTCTTTCGCGTCTGCTCGATAAGATCAATCATAATATCACTGTCTGCTCCGCCAGAGTATGAGCATATTGCGTTTGGATGCTCTCTCAATCTTTTTGCGATAATGCTTTTAATTGATTCGAATTTTGCTGGTGAATCAAAATCTGCGTAATCTGGTCTATCTAAATATACTTTACTTACTCCGTTTTTCATTGTCTCAAGAAGCCCGGTATACCCTTGCCCCGGCCGGAGGCTGGCTCCTTTCTGCGTTCGTTATTTTTTATGTTTCCTGTTCCATTCGTTCAGGTACTCTACTCTTGCCCAGTGTTTTCCAATCATAGCAAGGCGCGTGTCTACAAGCAGCTCCCCTAGAAATCTTGTCGTTTCTGTTCTTCCCATCTTTCTCACCTTTCCCCGGTTCGCTTAATTAATTTACTTAATGGTTCTTTATTCTCATATATGTTCCCTATAACCTTGACAGATTTTCCGGCATTATGATGATTGCATAAATGCCAAAGTGAAAATATTGTACTGTCTGTTTGCATACAATCCCCGGCAACAGCTCTGGCATAAAATCCGCAATGAGTTTCTCCGTATCTAACTTCCCACAACGTTGTTCCATCCGTTAGATAATCTCCCTCGAATACAAGCAATCCATTATTGTCGTACACTGCAGTGCTCTGCATTGTTTCATAGGTCTGTGAATATTTTAAAATAATATCTAATGTGTCAGTTCCATTTTCTCTACATTCAATATACGGAAATCTATAGAACATATGTTTATTAATTTTATCCCATATTCTGATGCGAAATCTCTCCAGTTTTGCCATGCTCACTCCTCCTTCATGCACAAATTACGCAACGCTTAAAACTCTCTCATTTCTTTTTATGCTTCCTGCTCCATTCTGTAAGATATTCTTCCTGCTCCCGGTCCTCTTCCGGATCCTTTGGACGCTCTGGCCGGTTCAGTAACCAGGCAAACAGGCCAACCAACACACCGCAGAACACGATAATTCCAATCACTGCCATTTATGCCTCCTCTCTGCCCTTCCAGCAGCGTTCCAGTTCTTCCAGGACTGCCATGCATACCTGGTCTACAAACTTTCCATTTCCGAACGATTTCGCAAGCTGAGAGCATTCCCGGACGCTCTCCTCATAGTCCTGCTCTTTTCCAGGCCGGTCGTAGTATTTCTTGAAGAATCGCCAGACCTCGGTAAAGAATTTAAAATAATTCATCATGGCAGCTCCTCAATCCGGATGTAGATACCAGGCTTCTCCGCCCAGAACTTTTCAGTGATCTCAGATGCCACCAGCGCATCATCCTTCCAGAAGCCTACCAACGTCATGCAGTCTTTTAGCAGCTTCTGCAGATTGTCTGTGTCTGGCTTTGTGATCCTGTACTCTCCGTCCTTATGTCCATTCTTCGGGAAACACCACTTGGTAATCAGCCTTACGCCCGTTCTGTACGGTGCCATAATGCGATACTTGTACAGGTTGCCAATCAATTTCTCCTTAGCAGCTTTCAGTTCCGGCGGATCATAGAACACAGGTCTGCCATTCACGATTGTGACCTTATGTTCCTGATGTGTTATCGTCGGCGGGTTCATCGCCATAAAAAATTCAATCATCTTTTCTTCACTCCTTTAAAGCATTAAATTTTATCATTACTATCCTTTTGCTGCCTTTGTCATCGGGGAGGGGGAAGGGAGACGGGCCGTGCAGCCTTAGGCACGTCCCTCTCCTACCCCCGTGACACCGTGAGGGGGAAACCCGAATATATATACGTAGTATATATATGTCTTCCCCGCAACATGGGAAAGACTGATATTTCAGTGTTCCCCGCACTTTTTCATCATGTGAGGGAAAGACTATTTTTTAGTGTTTCCCTCTAATTTTAGACTTTGAGGGAATGTCTTATCTTTTAGTCTTTCCCTCCATTCTTTTTCTTAACTTTTCCGCCTTCAATCTCGTATCCTCCATGCTCTTGAATGCGATCACGGGCCGTTCTGGTCGATACTCCGAGATAATCTGCTACATCATTTACCGTCGGTTCGTCGCCAAAATTGCTTCCCTCCAGAGCTGCTTCCAGCGCTTTTCTGCGGTCTGCTTTGCGGCTCACAGCATTCTTTTTATTGTTCTTCGCGCCTTTTTTCCATGCAGGTTCTTGTGTTTCCAGTTCAAGATCTTTCAGCACGCCGACCTGATCCAGCCTATGAACCGGATACTCAAACCACATGTTGACCGGTTCGAACTTTGGGAATTCTCGAAGCGTTCCTTCGATTCTCCATGCTGTATGTGCCTGTACTGCGGCTTTTGCCTCGGCGATCTGCTTATCCAGGGCTATCTTCTGCCATCGGTCCAGATGTGCCTCACAGTAGCTCATCATCTGTACACTGCTCAGTAAATCGTCCTGCGAAAGGTCATCCTCCCACTTGAAGTGCGCATCCAGATAGTCCGTACACGCCTTGCAGATCGCTTTATTTTCTTCCTGTTTCATCAGTGCTTCCGTAGGTTCCAGCTCGATCAGATCAAGCAGTGCATCCGGATCACGGGCAAATACACCGGAACCAGATGCACGATCCATGGACTTCTTTCCGCCCTGATTTCCTTTGCTGTGATGATGGCAATAAATCACCGCGCATCCGAGTTCCGTGCAGACTTTATCGAACTGGTTACAGAAATTCGCCATCTGATCCGCGCTGTTCTCATCTCCTGTGATGACCTTATAAATCGGGTCAATAATGATCGCCACATAGTTCTTTTTCGCGGCTCGCCGGATCAGCTTTGGTGCCAGCTTGTCCATAGGGACTGATTTGCCACGGAGATTCCAGATATCAATGTTCTGCAGATTATCCGGCGTAAAGCCCATTGCTTCGTATACATCCTTAAAACGGTGCAGACAGCTTGCCCGGTCAAGCTCCAGATTGACGTACATGACACGTCCCTGCGCGCAATGCCACTGCAGCCACTTCTTTCCCTCTGCGATGGCAATACACAGCTCAATCTGCAGGAATGACTTACCTGCCTTAGATGGACCTGATATGAGCATTTTATGTCCTTTTCTCAAGATTCCATCAATCAGACACGGCGACAGCTCAGGGAGATTATCCCATACACTTTCCAGCCCTTCCGGCTCCGGCAGATCATCGTTGATGCCTTCAATCCACTCATACCATTCATTCCAGGACTGCTTTCCAATGTTGGTATCTACGATGAACTGTTTCTTTTCGCCACGCCGCACACCTGGCATTCTGGAAAGCCTGGACGGATTCCGGTTCTGCGTATCCACGTCGATTCCGTTTTTCTGGCAGACCTCATACAGGTAATCCACCCGTTTTCGATACTCGCTGTAATCCGCCGCATCTACCCGCACAATAGCATGCAGGCTCTTTTTTCCGGAATATACCAAGCAGGCGATTGGAAGCTCCAGCTCCCGCAGGATAGCGTTCTGCTGTTCCAGCTCCATGCGGTCTGACTCTACCAGAGCATACCGGTACTCTGTCACGTTTTCATTTTTACAGCCGTTTCCGTCCAATGGATTGAAGCGGATCCACGCTCCGGCTTCCGGATTGTAGTCACCGAGCACTGCACCGATGTCTCCCTTGCAGTCATTCAGCAGTTCAATCAACTGTCCGGCGGTACGGTCCCAGCTGCCTTTCTGCGGCAGCCAGCGTGTACCTTTTTCATCTGTCTTTTCCCAGCTTCCGGTGACGTATCCTACATTCTCTCCCGCTTCAAACAGTGTTTCCAGATACGTGATCAGCTGTTCCGCCGGATTCCAGTTGGCAGGTTCCTGAATCTCTTTTCCTTCCAGCCAGTTCTTATCCACGACAACACGGTCACTGTCAACCGCGATACTGTCGTTCCAATCCAGTTCATGGCCTTTCTCCGGAACCCATCCATGATCCAGGGCCAGCTGTACAATCGTTCCGCCGGTTACCGGTGAGGATGAGCCGGAAAAGGTTCTCCATTTTTTCTCACATTCGTTTGCATGATATCTGCTGTAATCTTTCTGGCTCCAGGCATCCCATACAGACACCGGATACCCTTCCTGTTTCAGAGCCATTCCAACAGAACACCATTCCTGATACGTAAGCTCAGATGGATTGATATGCTCTATGATTTCTGTAAGGCTCGTCCTCTGTTCCATAATCTTTAAGCTCCTTTATATTCTCTCGGATTGATATCCATTGGAATCCGCCAGCCATTCGCTGCGATCCGGTCGATTAGATTCTTTGCTGTTTCGAACTGCCACGTTCCTACATGCTCAAATCCTCTGCTTTCCAGAAAACGGATCTGTTTTGGTGTCGTCAGTCCTTCTGTACGCCGTTTATTCAGTCGATCTAGGATCTTTTCTGCCTTTCCCGCATTTTCGATTTCATCCGGCATAATACCCAGCTTTTCCAGTGTTTTTTTCTGTTTTTCAGACGGTGGCCCCATTTCCCATCCAAAAGAAGGAACATAGCTTGATAAGTCTTCTGCCTGGATGGACATTTCAAACTGCAGTGGATCCACCAGCTTCTTTTTGCGCTTCTTCATTTCAGAAAGCTGTTTCGCCAGCGCTTCTTCTCTTTGTGCTACAACATCCTCCGATGCTTTCTGTTCCGCTTCTTCTAAGTCAACCGGCATGCCTGCTTCCTTTTCCAGATTTTCTGTCATCTGCTGAGCTACTTCCTCATTCTCGCAGATCAGACTCGCTGGATGACACAGCTCATGCCGCTCTGTATGCCAGAGAAAATCCAACAGCAGTAAATGATCTTTTCCTGTTTCCGGAGACAATCGGGTACCGCGCCCCACCATCTGGCAATACAGGCTCCGCACTTTGGTTGGCCGAAGAACCACGATGCAGTTCACAGACGGACAGTCCCAACCCTCTGTCAGGAGCATCGAATTACAAAGCACGTTGTACTTTCCCGCATCAAAGTCTTTTAGGATTTCAGCTCTGTCCTGACTGTCCCCGTTTACTTCTGCCGCCCGGAACCCATACTGATTCAGTAAATCACGGAATTTCTGGCTGGTCTTTACCAGCGGAAGGAACACCACCGTCTTTTTATCCCGGCAGTATTTCTGCATTTCTTCTGCAATGCCCTGCAGATACGGATCCAGCGCTGTACCGATTTCACTGGCTTTAAAATCACCTGCCTGCACCGATACGCTGCTCATGTCAATCTTAAGCGGAATGGTCAGCGCCTTGATCGGGGACAGATATCCTTCTTTGATTGCTTTCGGAAGCGTATATTCATAGGCCAGCGATTCAAAATAAGCCCCAAGATTCCGCATATCGCCGCGGTCCGGTGTCGCTGTTACTCCCAATACATGCGCATGCGGGAAATGCTGCAGCACTCTCTGGTAGCTGTCCGAAATGCAGTGATGGGCTTCATCAATGATGATCGTGTTAAAATAAAAAGGATCAAAGCTGTTCAGGCGTTTCTCTCTCATCAGTGTCTGCACAGAACCAACTACCACACGGAACCAGCTTCCCTGACAGGAACTCTCTGCCTTCTCAAGCGCACAGCCAAGACCGGTTGTCTTCATCAGCTTATCTGCAGCCTGTTCCAGCAGTTCCCCTCTGTGTGCCAGGATCAGGACACGATCACCTTGCCGGACACACTCTTCTGTTACTTTGGCAAAGACTACTGTCTTTCCACATCCAGTAGGAAGGACCAGCAGGGTTTTTAACACCCCGCTGTCCCACTGTTCAAAAATCGCTTCTTTTGCTTCTTTCTGATACGGTCTCAGTTCCATTTAAAATCTCCCCGGCGTAAATGCTGGCTTGTCCGAATCTTTCGGATACAGCTTTTCAATGTAGTTGAACTTCTTACTTGGGTCTTTGGTTCCCGGCTTCACGCCGATTTTCGCCCTTGCTGTTTTTCCCGGAAGCGCATTCCAGTCCATCCGAAGCTCTTCCCCCTCTTTTTTCAGGCCGACGCCACGGAACAGCTCTGACAGTTTCCATTCCAGGCTGCTATGTAAGATGTAGTTCTCACGAATTGTGATTTCGCGGTCTGCGTGTACGATGAAGTACACAACTGCCATATTGCATGGCGGGAGCTTTCCTTCTCCTTTGGATCTGCTGCGGTCATATTTTTCGATGGTTACGTTGTAATCCCCTTCCGGGATTGGATCAAAGTTCTGGGAATCCTGTTTAATAGAATCATCCCATCCAAGTTCTCTTCCTTCTACTGACATAATTGTTCTCCTCCTTAATTAAATGGAATTTCCAGTTTTTCTTTCATTTCTTTGATTGCGGCATAGACCTGATCCCAGCAGGCTACCAGAAGCCCATCGATAATACCAGGATTTACGACATCGTAATCCTTGATCTTTGTGCCGACCGGAACATACCCTTTCGCTTCTACGACGTTCTCCACGTCCCATTCATCTACGTGATAGGTTTCCATCAGGTCTCGCAGCGCCTTCGGGATTTCCGGATCCAGACTGCTCTCTCCAGCAGGATCCGGCGCTTTAGGCGGCTCATCCAGCGGAAGATTCATCTGTTCCCCAGTTACTTCTTCTGGCGTTGTCGGCTTCGGAGCTTCCGGAACGGGATCAGGAGCTGGCGCCGTTTTAGGTGATTCTGCAGCTTTGTACGGTTTCATATCTTCGGGAGCTTTTCCCTGTTCCACAATGCTCTGAATGACTTTGTAGTCAAACGGAACCTCATCCGGAAGACCGAAACGGTTCTTTGCATCCCAGCAGGCGTTGTGTGAAGTGTACATGACACGCTCACCGCCCTGCGCTTTCCTCTTCTTTCCCTTGTCATCAACTGCAATGGAAAACGTTTTGTAGTTGGCAAACAGCAGCATGTCCGCCCATTCCTTGATCAGCGGCGATGTCTGGGATGTTGTTTTCTTTCCAAGCTTCAGCTCCCACCGGTCATAAGCTCCCAGCTCATCCGGCTGTTCAAATTTCTTGATCTGCGCATGCGCTGTGAGAACTACATTGACACCAGCTTCTACCACCTCGGAAAGCCGGTTCAGGAACCGGCCAATCTCCTCTTTTACGTAGGTATAGCCGTTTCCATATCCGAAGTCCTCAATGCCGGATTTGCGGTGTTTATCGCAGATATACTGGATACACATAGACTCTGCCCAGTCGATCGTATCAACCACCAGCGTTTTACACACATCTGGATGCGTCCGGATGTAGTCTACCTGATCCAGAAGATTCTGCCAGCTCGTAGCCTTTGGCAGCCGTGCCACATCCATTGAATTTGTACTGCCCTCGGTGTCAATGAATACTGGATCCGGGAATTTACTGGCAAACGTAGACTTGCCAATTCCTTCCGGACCATAAACCACAACTTTTTTTGCACAGGGAATTACACCTTTGATAATTTCCATTAAAATACACCTGCCTTCCATGATTTCTGCTGTGGCTGCTCAGCCTGCGCCTGTCCAACCACATAACCGTCTTCGATAATGATGCTGCATTCATCGCCGGTACTTACCCTTGTAGCGATTGCCTGCAGACCTTCGTGCTCCAGCCAGGAGCCAAACTCCTGCAGTGTCTGCAGATCCATCTGCTCCAGCTTATCCAGAAGGACAAAGCCACACTCTGGATTTAATTTCCGGACAATGGCTGTTGATACCATCAATCGTTCAGAACCGGACATGTTGTCCCATTTCTGTCCTTTATACACCAGCTCGCCTTCCTTTACAGAAAGCCCCGGAAGCGGCAGTTCCGCCGATGAAAGCAGATTGGCTTTCTTTTCCCGGACAGAAGTAATTTTCTCCGAAAGCTGATCATACTGACGGCGGTATTCTTTTGCATCATCCTCCGCCTTCTCCTTGTCCAGATTTGCGCGTACCATTCGATTGATTTCCTCAATATTGGAAATGCTGTCTTCCAGTTCCTTGGTGGACTGATCCACCAGATCAGCGGCCGACTTTTCGGCAGTTTCCAGATCTTTTACCAGCTGCAGGTGATGCTGCTTTGCAGCCTCCAGCTGTTCAGACAACCGTTTCACTTCGTCATAAGCGCGTTTGGTCTCTTCCCGGATCTTTCCTGCCTGTTCTCTTTTCCGTTGATTCTCGCCATTCTGAGCAAGGATGTCCTGCTGCTGTCGGATCAGCTCCGAGGCTGACACCAGATCTTTCGGAGCATCCGGATAATACGGCTGTTCTTTTGCAAACTTCTCTTTCTGATCCGCGGTCCGGCCGATGTACAGCCGGTCCTGGTACAGCTCTTTCTCGTCATTCTCCAGTTCAGCCAACTGATTACCAACGCCGATGATCTGCAGCAGCGTCTGTGCCTTTTCCTTTCCGGAGCTCTCCATGAACTTCGGAAGATTCAACGCCAGAGATTCGACAAAAGTGTTCAGCAACGACTGTCCGGCTTTCTGACCACTTGGATCTGTTACCTTCAACGCGCTGTTTTTGCCTTTACGCTCAACGATCAAACCGTTATTTAATACGATTTTTAAGTTGGGCGGAATGATGGATCCCTCACGCGTTGCATCTGATGGTCTGAAGTTTTCGCCACCCAGTGCCCATGCGATGGAATCCAGCACCGATGTCTTACCCTGGTTGTTTCTGCCGCCGATGACGGTCAGACCGTTTGCCGTCGGTTCCAGTTTTACTGCCTTGATTCGCTTGACATTTTCAATTTCAAGCTTATTGATTTTCACTGACATCTTTCTTATCCTCCTTGCCTTTGTTAAAGTAATTCCACACGGTCCCCGCACTGCAGCCCATTTCGTCTGCAATCTTTTCATAGGACCATCCGGCATTTCGAAGCGCCGTCATTTTGCCGGTATCCAATTTTTTCTTACGGCCCTGTCCTGCAGGGCGCTTCGGGGGGGCGTTGGTTTTGCCTCTGCTTTTGGATCCGGCTCTTTCTTTGGCCGTTCTTCCGACTTGGTCTGCATTACCGCAAACACAGCACCAGCCTCAGCGGCCGCGCGCACATCCTGCATGGTCATACTGCTGATGGCAACCGGATGCATGACGTAGATATCATCACGCATTCCGTGCATCGTCAGATCCACCGCCTCCGTATATTCAACAATCTGCATCATTCTCACCCTTCTTTCAACGACCCCGAGCGGATCCACGCCGCAAACACCGCGTCCCGGCGCTCCTCTTCCCACTCTTCCTGCTCCTCACGGCACTCTTCGACGTAATCGCCGATCTTCTTTGCAGTAAGCGCCAGAAGGAACATTCCGGCTCCCAGGGCGGCGCGCCCCCACATATCCGAATCCACGCCGCCGATGTAAATCCATGTACCAACCGCGCCGATTGCCAGCGCCGCTTTATCTGATGCTTTCATTTCTGCGTCCTTTCATACCCAATCGACTCCACAGCGGCTTCCACACGCTGGCGGACGATCTCTTTTGCTTTTTCTTCTCCGAGTTCCTCTGCCGTATACTGCTGTCCTCCGATCGTGATCCGAGTAACAACCACGATTTCTTTCATAAGGCACCACCTCTTCCTTCTCTCCATATCGTATGCAACCCGGCTCCGTAATGATTTTCTATTGATTCGTAACCATTTTTGAGCTATTATGTAGTTGCAAATTGTTTTTGTATTGTGTCCCGCGGGAACTGGTCCTTCCTGTGGGACTTTTTCTTTTTCATTGACTTTCCATAGTCTTACTCCTATTCTGTTTATACAGGGCACTGCCATGCCCGAGTATTTCAGAAAGGAGAGCATTATGAATAGTTCTGTTATTGTTTCTGTAATTACTGTTATTGGATCATTTACCCTTGTTTATCTAAACTCGATAAAAGATTCATCCGACAGAAAATACAACGTCAGAAAAGAACAGCTTTTAAAATTTTATGTACCGTTCTATCAGAGATATCGCATGGGATTCTTCCCTCAAAATCATTTGAGCACTATGTCTATTGAAGTACGTTCCACATTTTTGGATATAATGACCCAAAACATCCATCTTATGGAGCCATTATCTCAGGCAATGTATTCTGACTTTTATTTAGCATTCCTAAACTTGGCGGAAGCTGAAAATGGCAATCCAGAATATCCATATGAAGAATGCGCTCAAAAAATGGACGAGATTTTTGAAAATCTTTCAAAAACAATCTTCATCGAGTACAGACAAATATTAAAGAAATGCCATCTGCCAGTGCCTTTAAAATAAGACCCGTACGTTTCTTTTCTTTTGAATTGCTCAATACGGAAAGTACATTCATTCCAAGTACAATAATTACTATTGCCATATCGAACATCGGCATCATTTAACGCTTGCCTCTCCAAAATTCAAACGGATAAGTCGCTCTGTTTCTCCAGAAGAGATCTGCATATCTTTTTCCAGCTCTCTTCTGGAAGAATCAAATTGCATATCAATTCCTTCTCTCAGCTTTACCCACTGCGGATACGTGATCTCGTCCAGAGCTTCAATATACTCACTCAATTTTTTCTGACTCATTCTCTGCCGCCTCCTTCTTCAGATATTTATTCAGGAAATGCTGCTGGCCTTTTCCAGTTACCTTTGTAGTCTTGGTCATCCGCACGCTGCCGTCCAGATTAGAAATCACAGTCTCTTTGATCTGGAAAAATCCATTTGCCACGTATTTCTGCTTTGGCATGTTCCGGCTGGATCCGGTTTTCATAAGATAGCCTTCATTACGGAGCTGTTCGAATAATCTTTTCTGTCCAGTGTCCACGCCGTTCTGACGCAGGAGCTTCGCCAAGTCGCCGATCAGGATGGAACTGGAGCTTGCTCTCACCGCATCGGCGAAGATCACCTTTGGCTTCATTTTCTCGTTCTCCTCGATCAGCTTCTTGTTATCTTCTTTCAGAGTGTCGATGGTCTTGTCTGCGAGCTTCAGCGCTCGCGCCATCACCTGCTCTGGGGTGTTCCAGGCTTTTTCGAGGTCAATGAAGTATTGACGCATGATTTTTCCTTTTTCGGTTTTTGTCATCATGGAAATGTGTTTCGCCATATCCGTTGACAATAAAAAATCATCCAGAACTCTTTTTGCACCATTGTTTACAACCGTAGGTTTGCCTACGCTTTGATAATCCGTGCCTTTTTCAAAAACATCCGCATACCTTGAAAACCACAAGCTGAATCTCTCTCTAATTTCCAGTGCTTCATGCAGATCTCTCGCCGATACGGTCGGCTGTTCTGCTTCGTAGTTAATTTTTAATAACTCGTTCATCTAATTCCTTCTGTTTTAATTATTGATTTTCCCCTTGGAATTCCTTATACTATCTTTAAAGAAGTTTCTGTGAAAGGAGGACTACCTTGAAACAATACTTTAAAGATTGGAGCAACTTTTTTTCTTTCTCATTAGCTCTAATTCCGTCTGTACTTTTATACATATTAAATCCTGATGTATCTGTACCATATGTGATCTTTCTACTGGCTGTTTTTTCACTACTTCTTTCGTTATGGTTAAACATAAAACAGTTTTTGGATTATAAGGATCGCCATTCAACTTCTATTGAATTGATTCGATGCATCAATGATTGTGTTTTATGCCGCCCAGGTGATTTACTCTTTCATCATTCCGTTGTTTCTTTTTATGAGTCTCAAGAAGATTTTGAAAAACTTCTATTTTTTGGCTATGTAGAAACAATTAACAGCAACGGTCTGGCACAAATTGTCCTGCTGGATTCAACCGATTTTGATGATGATAATCCTTACCAATACATTGCCGCCCATCAAAGCAACATTTTAATTAAACCAACTATTACAACCGAAATGTTAAATAATTACAGTAAATAATTTAGGAGGTTTCTTATGCAAAAAACATTTAAAGTTGCACGTGTACTTGATGACTTCAAAATTGTCATGAATGCTGGTTCAAATCAAAATATTTCTTTAGGCCAAAAATACCTTCTTTACGCCATTAGTGATCAGGAGATTATTGACCCAGATACGCATAAAAGTTTAGGATTCTTAGAAATTGTAAAAGGTACCGGTGTTGTAACCCATGTTCAAGATGATCTGAGTACATTAGAGTCTGCCGTTTATTCTTCGCATTCGAAAAAAATAAAACGTTCTAATCCTATGACTGCTCCTTTCGGCTCAATCATTGAAGAAATCGAAACTGACAAGACCCAGGAACCCTTTGATGAACCTCAAACAGGCGATCTCTTAAAAAGGGTTAATTAAACATCCAAATCAGGATTTTTAAGATAATCAAAATTGCTGATACAATTGATCCAGCTATGAAGCTCACAATATTCTGCTGCCGTTTTCCTTTGGCGCAGTATGTTGTGAGTTTTTTTACTGCTTTTTCCCATAAATCGTTCATTTTTACACCGCCTCTTTCTGTGTATCTGCAAACTCTTCTAGTGAAACTCCCAATGCATTGCATATTTCAAAATATTCCACTGCTTTAATTTCTCTTTTTTCGTTCAGCATCGGACTTAATACATTCATTGGAATACCTGTTTTCATGGATACAAATGAATACTTAATTCCATTCTTATCCAGATATCGTTTGATATTGTTGCCCAGCATATATTTTCACCTCTTTTCAAATTTCCTGTACTGAGTACAGAATTTCTGTATATCCAGATATTATAACAGTTTTTCTGTATTGTCAATATATGTTTCAGAAATTCTGTATTTTTTTATTGAAATTCCATATTCTCTGTGATATGATGTGCCCATAGGAGGTACACATTATGTCTATCGATGGAACAGTAATTAAACAGAATATTTCAAAAAATATTGTAAAATATCGAGAGCTTGCTGGATTTTCACAAAAAGAACTTGCCCAAAAACTCGGTGTGACTCCTTCAAGAGTTTCAAATTGGGAGCAGGGTGCCAATTGCCCTACAATAGATATTTTATTTGACGTGTGTAAAGTATTGAATGTATCTATTAATGATATATATGGTATATATCCTGATTCCAATATCACTCTGTCTTATCTTGAGGCAGAACATATTGCAAAATATCGTAAACTTGACGAAAGTGGGCGTCAACTCATTGATTCTATTATGAGTGAACTAATAAAGATGGAAGAATCCCAGGCCCAAAAATTAATTGAAACTGAGAACAGACTTCTTGCCTATGAAAAAGCTTTTCAAAAATATAAAATATTTTCCAAACATACATCCGATAATGAACTGCTCGCAGCCCATGCCCGAACCGATGTCAAAGCCTCTTCGGAAGACATTCAGCATGACCTCGACATTATGGACGATGATTCTAAATGGAATTAAAAAAAGCGTGTCCGTTTTGGACACGCAGGCACCTTTGACAATATAATATATTTATCCGGGCAGCCAGTAGAGCGGCTGTGGTTCTCCGGCCTGAGCTTGACAGGAGGAGGATGCTTATGAGAGATTACGAGATCTTTATGATTATTCTGACGACAGCCAGTCTGATTGTATCCATTCTTACATACACACATAAGAAATAGCCGCCCTGCTCTCTGGTAAAGAATAGGCGGCCATTTCATAGCTTAATATAATTTGCCAGGACGGGGAACCTTGACTTCCCTTACTGGCTGTCTTGATAAGTATATTATACTGATTTTTCAGATATTTGTCAAACAGTGATTTTTCAGATTCAAAAGAGGTGATAACGTTTGAATTACGAAGAACTTTTAGACACTGCCGATCAGCTCGATCTGGCTGTAAAAGAACAGCCGTTAACCGTTCACGACGGTCTGATTCGCGGCCGGCGCATTGCCATCCGAAAAAGCATCGAAACCCAGGCAGAAAAGTCCTGCGTTCTCGCCGAAGAACTGGGACACTATTTTACCAGCTTTGGAAATATTTTAAACATGGACGAAACGCAAAACCGCAAGCAGGAGCTTCGGGCCCGCTTATCCGGATATGACATGCAGATCGGTCTGATCGGCATCGTAGAATGCTACAAGCATCATTGCCGTTCACTCTATGAGATGGCCGAATATTTACAGATAACTGAAGAATATTTGAAAGAAGCTCTGGAATGCTACAGCAGAAAATATGGAGAGAATCTTGTTACAATAGATAACTATGCAATCCGGTTTGTTCCATCTTTACAGGTGATGGAATTCTGGAAATAAAATTTAACATGGAGCTAAAAATATGGGTAGAAAAATATCTCAAGAAGCTTTACGCAAGCACAAAGAAGAATCTTTAAAAACTCTCGAAACTTATATTGACTCTTTAATTAATGATGAAAATCCCAAAATTCAATCTAAAGCAGATAAATTAAGCTTTTGGCTTGAACATTGGACTACATTTCTTTCATTTGAATCAAAATTTCGCTCAACTTCTCTTCGTAGATACAAACGTGGGGAAATCATAAAAGTTCATCTCGGCTATAATATCGGAAGCGAGGAGGGAGGCTTGCATTACTGTGTCGTTGTTGAAAAAAATAATTCTATTAATTCTCCTGTGATAACTGTAGTCCCGTTGACTTCTGTTAAACCTGCCACTGATGTAGAACAGTTAAAACCAGGATGCGTATATCTTGGGAATGAACTTTTTACCAGCTTAAATTCTAAAATTATTACGACTCAAAAACATCTTAGCTCTAATATTGCAAATGCTCAGGAACGTCTTGAGCATCTTAAGCAAATTGCACCATCTGATTATTCTTCTGAAAATTTTTCAGAATTGGATTCTTTGCAAAAAGATCTTGCAAATATGCGCAGGGAAAGTTCTCTTCACTCAAGAATGCAAACTGAAATCAACAAAATGAAAAAAGGTAGTATTGCTTTGGTTGGGCAAATAACAACCATTAGTAAGATACGAATTTATGATCCTAAAACCAATTATGATATTTTAAGTAATGTTAAATTATCAAATGAGATGCTTGATCGCATTGATAACGAAATCATAAAAAAATTCACAGGTTTAAAAAAAATATAAATTTTTTTGCATATTTTATTGACATTTACATATATTTGGGTATAATGAATAGGAAAACAAAGCCGATATCCGGCAGTATAGAAGACATCGCCCTCAGGCAACTGACGGGCAACTATTCATTAGGAAGACCCTGTAGAAATACAGGGTCTTTTCCGTATTTGATTTTCAAAAAAGAAAAACCGCCTTGGTGTTCGCAGCACCAAGACGGCTCAGTAACATTCCGAAGAATGATACCGTTTCTCAACAAAACATATTGTATCATCTTCGGAGACACCAATCAATCAGAACGTTTGTTTTGGTGTTTTTCTTATACCCAAAATTAAAGAAGGTGATATTATGTCAGCACTTAAAAATGGTGCTCTCTACATCCGCGTCAGCACCGCCGATCAGACGGAGCTGTCCCCGGATGCACAACAGCGGCTCTTACTGGATTATGCCAAGAAGAACGGAATCATCATCAGCAAAGACTATGTCTTCGAGGAATCTGTCTCCGGCCGGCATGCGGACCGGCGGCCGAAGTTTCAGGAGATGATCGCCCTTGCGAAGCAGGACTCCCACCCGATCGACGTGATCCTGGTCTGGAAATACAGCCGGTTTGCCCGTAATCAGGAAGAATCCATCGTCTACAAATCACTGCTGAAAAAGAGCAATGTAGATGTGATCAGTATCTCAGAGCCACTGATCGACGGTCCGTTCGGTACGCTGATCGAGCGTATTATCGAATGGATGGACGAATACTATTCTATCCGTCTCTCTGGCGAGGTTCTGCGCGGCATGAAGGAAAAGGCTCTGCAGCACGGCTACCAGACAACGCCATGTCTTGGATACCAGGCGGCAGGCGGCGGCAAACCGTTTGTGATCGATGAAGCGGAATACCAGATTGTCAAATACATCATGGACCAATATGATCTTGAGCATCTGGATCCGACGGCGATCGCCCGCAAATGCAATGATCTTGGATACCGCACCAGACGCGGAAACCGGATGGAACGCCGCTCCATCGAGCGTGTGCTGCGCAATCCGTTCTATGCCGGTACTGTGATCTGGAATGGCATTTCCTTCGACGGTACCCACGAGACGCGGCTGGATCCGGCACGCTATCAGGAGCGTATCAAGCGCATGGATGCCCGCAGACGCTCTCCTAAGAGCCGCAACCCATCAACCTGCCGCCACTGGCTCTCCGGTCTCTTAAAGTGTCCAATTTGCGGCGCTACGATGACGGTAACAGCCGGAAACACATCTTGTCCATACTTTCAATGCTGGAAATACGCAAAAGGTTTCCATAAAGGCTCCAATTCAATCACCGTTGCCAAGGCAGAGCGAACCGTCTACCGCTACTTCGATGATATCCTCGCCGGTGCGGATTTCTCCTTCACTGTCCGCGACCGGAAGCAGGAACAGGAAGACGATGAGACCATCCAGCGGCTGCAGCATGCCCTGGACCATCTGGCTGTCCGCGAAGCCCGCGTGAAGATGGCTTATGAAAATGGGATTGATACGCTGGAGGAATACGGTGCCAACAAAAAAAGGCTCGCCGAAGAACGGCAGAGCCTGCAGGAAGAACTGAACCGCGTGCTTACGCCCGCCGCCCCGCCGGAAACAATCTCGAAAGAAGATTTCCGGAAAGAGATAAAAAACATTAATGATATTCTGAAAAATCCAGAGGAGCCAACCGAGAAGAAGGGACTTCTGCTCCGCTCCATCGTGGATCGTATCGTCTATGAAAAATCTTCTGGAACGATGTATTTTGACTTTTTTGTTTCTTGATTTTCCATCCCGAAAAGCTCGCAAACCCGCATAAATACTGGCTTTTCTGGCTTATCATCTGGTATTGAACTCCGGGCCACCGTACTGACTCATGATAATTTGGGCGATTTTGGGGTTTGGTGTCGTGATGTTTACAGGATACTCGAGGCGTTTTTCATAATTCCACATCCGTCAGCACCCTCCTTTCCGGTTGACTTCCCACGGCCATGGCTGCATAACCCATTCGAAAGAACGGCTCATGCGGTCGTTGGCGGTATCGATCGTGAGCGGTCCGTACTGTTCGGCGTACTGTTTCAGTGCTTCTTTTCGAAGCTCCACTTTTTCCCGGAAAAAGGCAAGTGCATCTTCATCCTCCGGGTGGGTGTCGAGGTAAAGGTTCATTTCAACAACAGCAAAGCTGACCTGATCAATCCAGGCGAGCAGCTTTTCACGGGATGGCATCTGCGGCATCATAGGCACTCTCCTCCTCCCTTTCCACAGAATGGTTTACAGAGTTCCGGAAATAAGGTTCCATTTTTTAATGCAGTGGAAAGATCATAGATCTGTTCAAACCGCTGCATCGGAACGTACGCCATTGCAGGTATCATATGATCTACATGCTGCATTTTCCGCGGGAAATTCCTTGGTTCCATCTTCAGTTCCATATTGTTTGAAGCGGCGCGGCGGTTCTGCATATTGTTCGCACCGCAGCAGCCGCGATTCATACGGGATGAATCCATACCATGTTCCTCTTTCATTTTCTGTTCTTTATAGAGTATGAAGAAAATAAGAAAGTGTCAAAAAAGGCAGCGGTTTCTCTTCCGCTGCCTTTTTGTCATACTAATGGAATTTTCATCAAAACTGCATCTCATACAAATGCGCATAAATCCCGCCTTTCGCGAGCAGTTCCTTATGTGTGCCTTCCTCCGCAATTCCATTCTCCGTCAGCACCAGAATCCGCTTTGCATTCCGGATTGTGGACAGCCGGTGCGCAATCACGAAGGTTGTCCTGTCTTTCGCCAGAAGTTCCAAAGATTTCTGGACGACTTTTTCGCTTTCGTTGTCGAGCGCTGAGGTTGCCTCGTCGAAAATCAGGATCGGCGGGTTTTTGAGGAATACGCGGGCGATGGAAAGCCGTTGTTTCTGGCCACCGGAAAGTTTTACGCCGCGCTGGCCGATATCGGTGTCGTAGCCGTCCGCCAGCTCCATGATAAATTCATGTGCATTGGCCGCTTTCGCTGCGCGGATGACCTCCTCGTCGGTCGCATCCGGTCTGCCATAGCGGATGTTGTCGATGATCGTTCCCGCAAACAGGTACACATCCTGCTGCACAATACCGATTTCATCGCGCAGATCCTTCAATTTCACATCGCGGATATCCTTTCCATCCAGTAGAATCCTTCCTTCTGTCACATCGTAAAAACGCGGAAGCAGAGAACAGAGTGTCGTCTTTCCGGCGCCGGAGCTGCCCACCAGCGCCACATAGTCTCCTGCCGGGACATGCAGATTCACATTGCTTAACACATTCTCCTTCGACTCCTCATAATGGAACGAAACGTTTTCAAAGGTTACTTCTCCCTGCACATTCTTCAGTGGCAGTGCATCCGGCTTGTCCTGGATGTCCGGTGCGATGCTCATAATTTCCAGGAAACGTTCGTAACCGGAATAACCATTCTGGAACTGCTCCGTAAAGTTCACCAGCTTTTTCACTGGATCTGTGCAGTTGTTGATGTACAGAAGAAAGGTAACCAGATCGGCCGCCCCAAGCTTCCCACCTGTCATCAGCAATGCGCCGACAATCAGCGAAATAACGGTAATCAGCGTCGAAAAGGCTCCCATTCCCGAATTGTAAATTCCCATATAGCGGTAGCTGACCTTCTTCGAATCGACAAAACGGTCATTTCCCGCATTGAACTTACGCATCTCCTCTGTCTCATTTCCAAACGATTTGACAACACGGATCCCCGAAAGGCTGTCCTCGATCTGACTGTTGATATCCGCAATTCTGCGGCGGTTTTCCTTGAATGCACTCTTCATGCGGCTGTTCATTACCAAGGCAAACAGCAGCATCACCACAATAACCACAAGCGGCACACATGCCAGCATCGGATTTACCACAAACAGGATGATCATCGCACCGATCAGTTTGATAAACGAAATGACAATATTCTCCGGCCCATGGTGTAAAAGCTCACTGATATCGAACAGATCGCTTGTGATGCGTGACAGCAGATGGCCGACCTTCTGGTTATCGAAAAAAGCAAACGAAAGCTTCTGATAATGGCCGAAGATCTCGTTCCGCATATCATGCTCAATCCGCGCCCCCATCACATGGCCGTAATAGGCAATATAAAAGTTACAGTACATTTCAACCAGAACCATAGCAATCATCAGAATACCAAGGCGGATAATCTCACCCGTTGCCTGCTCCAGCGGCTTTTCCACAACCGTACTCGTAATATACCGTACAATCAGCGGAATCACCAGTGTAATGGCTGCTCCAAGCATTGCAAAAAACATGTCGGTAAAAAACAATCCCTTATATGGAATGTAATACCGCGCCAGCTGGCGGATTCTTCCCTTCTCTTTTCCGGTTTCTTTTTCTTTACTCATCCTGTCCTCCCTTTCCGTTGGAAACCATTTTATAATCTTTTCGGAACTCAGACGGTGATACGCCGCATGCCGTTTTAAATGATTTCATGAAATGCTTATCATTTTCAAATCCAACCTGTTTGGCAATTTCCGTAATTTTATCTTCTGTTTGAATCAACAGACGCTTTGCCTCCGCAATGCGGATCTCCTTCAGATAGTTCACAAAATTCACACCGGTATGTTCTTTAAACGCTGCTGAAAACAGCGAATAATTCATACAAATATGGTTAGATACCATTGCCATATTCAGATCTTTTGCATAATTTTCCCGAATATATGAAATTGCCTCTTCCATTTTTTCTTTTCCGGCTGTCTGACTTTTCAGGCTTTCCCTGTAAACGTGTATCCATTCTTCAAACGCATCCAGAAACAGATCTGCATCACGGTACTGCAGAGGACGCGGACATTTTTCCTGTTTTTCCGGCATGCGGTAAAAAAGATCCAGTTCTTTGCAGATTGCTTCCGTCACTGTCAGAAGCTGATAGGGGGAGACCCTCTGATGCGCCGCCTCAAAATACCAGTTCCGCATTTTTCGCAGCACAGTATCTGCCCGGTCCGTTGGCACCTGCAGAATAAATTTTTCCTGAAACTGTGCCAGCTCCGGCTTTTCCTCAAAACATTTTTTCTGATATTCTTCCACAGGATTTTTCTGTATAAATGCCATTTCCCGGGCCAGCAGTGCTTCCTGGTATGCCTCTGGAATTTCCATCACAGAACGATGTTCTTTTCCCACTCCGAGACAAAATCTCTCATCTTTTTCTTTCATGATCCGCTCTGCCTCCGGTTCCGGCAGAAGATACAGAACTCCTCCTTCTACGCCTTCCAGCAGAATTCCGCTGCATTTCGAAAACCGTTCCCCATTTGCCTTGCTGGTCAGCAGGATCCGGAAGCTGTCGTTTCCGATGTGGCGCCGGATCCTGCTTTCCATATCCATCCATTCTTTTTCTTCGGCCATTTCTGCATTCATCATCAGATAACGGAGCTGATTTAAAAAGCACCGTTCTTCCTCTTCTTCCGTTTCCCGGGTCTCCGAAAGCTCTCGTTCCAGCTTTTCCAGAAGCTGTTCTATCGTCTCCCGCTTGATCGGTTTTAAAATATAGTCCCGAACTCCATGTTTCATCATTTCAACCGCATAGGAAAATTCATCATAGCCACTTAAAACAATAACAACAGGTTTCTGTGACAGCTCCTCCATTTTGTTGACCAGTGTCAGACCGTCCATTTTGGGCATACGGATATCAGTGAACATGACGTCCACCCTCTGTTTTCTCAAAATCTCCAATGCCTCTTCTCCGTTTCGACACTCCAGAATCTCCTCCACCGGCACGCTGCTTCGCCGGATCATCGCCACGATTCCCTGTCGAATCAATTTTTCATCTTCTACAACCAGCAGTGTATTCATTTTCTTTTTCTTCCTCTTTCTCGTCACCCTCTTGATCCATCGGAGAATATTTCCCCCTCGTGATGGGAAGATGAATGCTCACCTTCGTATAGCAATGCTCTTTTGTATAAACTGACAGCCCATACTCTGTTCCAAATTGAATGTGGATTCTGTCCTGTACATTCCGAAGCCCGATTCCATGTTTCGGCTGTGTATCTGAATTCAGGCGCATTCTTAGTTTACGTCTCAGAATTGCAAGCTGCTTTTCTGACATGCCTGTTCCGGAATCTGTGATTTCAATCTCAAAGCTCTTTTCATGCTCTATTCCTTTGATTTCAATGACGGCGTCCGCATCCAGCTCCTCAATTCCATGTGTGATTGCATTTTCCACAATCGGCTGAAGAGACATCTTGGGGATATCCTGCCGATACAAATTTTCCGGTATCTGAACAGATAATGTAATTGTGAAATCATACCGCAGATTCATCAGTTCCACATAGTTCTGAATATAATTCATCTCATCCTGAACGGTTACCAGAAATTTATTCCAGCGCATATTGTAGTGCAGCATTTCACCAAGTGCTGTTACCGCATCGGAAATCGTATACTCTTCATCAATCTCAGCCATCATCTTAATGGATTCCAGAACATTATAAATAAAATGAGCGTTAATCTGGTTCTGCATTGCCCGGATTGCCGTATCTTTCAGCGCTGCCTCCCTTTTGATGCTTTCCTCGTTCTGTTTCTGAATTCTCTCCAGCATTCCGTTGATACCATAGCTCATTTCCCGCATCTCTTCTGCGCTGTAACAAACCTTTATCTTTGTTGTTCCATTGTCAATCTGACGCATCTCACACAGGACGTCATAAAACTCCTTCAGCAGGCCACGCACAATCAGATTGACCACCACAATCAGAAGCAGCCCGAAGCCGGCAAATTCAAGCAGCATTCTCTGCTGCTGTTTGATCATGTTTCCGGTTGCATCATCCAAATTGGTCAGTGTTACAAACATTCCATTGAGTTTATCGACTTTCCGAAGCACAATTGCAACGTTTTTCCGGTCAATCACCGCGCTCTGCTGACTCTCTTTTCTGTCACGGATTCCTGCCCGGAACAGAATCAGCCCCCGATAGGACTGCCATTTGCAGGCTGCCGCTGTTTTTCCACAGTCATATAAATTCCAATTTTCATCAACAAAGCAGGCCCAGCTGCTGTCACCGGATCGATAAATTTCGGGAAATATGTCTACCATACGCATGGATACCTCGATCACGCCAAGCCTTCCTCCGCTTTGATCCCGCAGTTCCCGTACATAAGTCATCAAATGGGAACCTTCTTTTTTTGTACCGGAGATAATATTTTTTTCCTGTATGTCAAAAAACCACTGTCCTCCGCCCTGATAGCTTCGGTACCAGGCGCAATTTTTCATCTTTTCCTTCTGGTACAGGATCGGCTGCTGCTCCAGAAAACCATCTGCCATGGCAAAAATATGGATCTGGTACAGATCTGGCATTGCCTCCTGCATTTTATCGATTATGCTGATGCTGTTGTTTCGAAATTGCTGATAATAGCTCTCCGAGATCTCCTCTCCCCTCCTGAGATGAAGAAGATATTTTTCCAACGGTTCATACTCCTGCAGCGTATCTACAACCATTGAGCAGGCATTCGCTTTTGCATTCACCTCCGCACAGGTAAGATCTATTGCCGTTACTGCTTCATTTACCCCATGATCTATGGCATTCTTTTTGATACTCCTAAACCCAAAGCACATCATGCCAAAAAGCGGAATAAAAATAAAGATCAACGTTGTTACGGTAAATTTTTGGTTCAGTTTCAGTCCGCGAAACCAGTTTCGCATTTTTCATCCCCCAGTTTTCTTTTCGGTTCTGTAACCTTACTAATTTTACCAGTTTTTTCTTTAAAAAGCAATTTTTTCAGAAAAATTATTGACAAAAAGAGAAGACGGTACACTTTTTTTCCGTGCACCGTCTCTCTTTTCGCAAGACTCATATATGACGCAAAGCATGATTCCAGGGAAACAGCTTTCGTACCATTGTTATACTGTTGTCAGATCCCACGGTTCATAAATCTTTGGAACATCGCTGATCAGACGTTTGGTATACGCTGCTGTCGGGTGAAGAATTACTTCTTCTGCCGGTCCCGATTCCACAAATTTTCCATGCTCCATAATATAAACATTATCGGATACATAGTAAGCAAGACCAATATCGTGGGTGATGAAGATAATCGTCATATTAATCTCATCACGCAACTTCAGCAGCATATCCAGGATCGTTGCACGTGAGCAGGCATCAATCATAGACGTCGGCTCATCGGCAAGCAGAATCTTTGGTTTCAGAAGGAAAATACGTGCAATCATCAGTCGCTGCATCTGGCCTCCTGACAGCTCAAATGGATATTTGTTTGTCAGTTCTGCGTATTTTAAGTTTACAAAGCTGCAGGCCTCTGTCATCAGACGTTCTTTTTCTTCTTTCGGCAGATTCTTGTCACCGCGCATATTAATGCAATCCAGCAGAACAGAATCTACACGTTTAAACATATTGTAGGAAGCAAACGGATCCTGGAAAATCGCCTGAATTCCCTTCCAGTACTCTTTTTTCTTCTTTCCGTTCGAGATGTCTCTTGGTTTACCCTGGAAATCAATTTCACCTTCCGTTACGCTGATCAGCCCGAGCAACATCTTCGAAAGGGTTGTTTTTCCGGATCCGGATTCTCCTACGATAGAAACAAATTCACCTTCATGAAAATCGAAATCAACATGGTCTACAGCGACCGTTTTTGCATCGCCAAAGCCAAACACTTTCGTTACGCCTCTTCCGGAGAGGCATGGTTTTAATTCTTTACCATCACGCATTTGCATACACCTCCCGAACCTTTCTCTCAGACATCAGGCAGCGGTACTCTCTTCCGTTCGGCAGTTCGATGACCTCTGGTTTCATACCGCGGCAGGTTGGCTGTGCATAAGGACAGCGGTCTGCGAAACGGCAGCCCTCCGGCGGATGCTTCAGGTTTGGCGGAGTTCCCGGAATTGCAGTCAGCTTCTGTTCTCTTACACCTTCCTCCGGAACGATGATCGATCCCATCAGACCTTTGGAATATGGATGCAACGGATCGAATACCATTTCTTTTGCGGTACCTTTTTCTACAATCTGTCCAGCATACATAACCATAATATCATCGGTTACGTTGTAAAGAAGCGGCAGCTCGTGTGTGATGAAGATCATGGATTTGATAAATCCTTTTTCCATCAGATCACGCATCATTTTAATAACCATTTTCTGGGAAGTTACATCCAGCGCGGACGATGGCTCATCGGCGATCAGTACCTTCGGAGAAAGAATGGTCGAAATTGCGATAACGGTTCTCTGTTTCATACCTCCGGAAAGCTCAACCGCATGCTTCTGCAGTACCTCCTCCGGCAGGCCTAAGATCTGAAAACGTTCTTTTGCCAGATCATAAATATCCTTTCTCGGCATTTTCGGATCATGCGCATGAATAACGTCTTCTACAAATCGGATGATTTTCTGTGTCGGGTTCAGAGCATTCATTGCTGCCTGCGGAATGTAGGCGATCTCATTGCCCAGAATATTTTTCCGGACATCGTCTGGTTTCATTCCGGAAATTTTTCTTCCATCTACGATAATATCGCCGCTGATGTAGTGAAGCGGTGCGAAATAATAGCCCATCAGGGACAGTGCCAGCGTCGATTTACCACAGCCGGACTCACCTGCTACACCGAGGGATTTTCCCTCCTCAATCTTCAGGGAGACTCCGTCTACGGCGTATACATCTTCATGAAAACGAGTTACATATTTCGTTTTCAGATTGTTTACTTCCAGCATTACTTTTCCCATAGCTGCCTCCTTAGTCTCTTAACTGCGGGTTGAATACCTGGTCAAGACCGGTGTTCATCAGGTTAAGAGAGAATGAAATAAGTGCGATTACAAGAATGACCGGGAAATATGCCCACCATGCACCGTTTAAGTGTGCATTGTACTGGGTTGCCCATTGCATCATAAGACCAAGTGTTGCAGTCTTTGTGGTTGCCGGTCCAAGTCCGATCATAGAAAGCTGTGCCTCTGCCAGAATTCCGGAGGAAATCTGGAGAATGAAGGCCATAACAACGTAGGATGCAACGTACGGAAGGATGTCGGTAAGGACAATCCGCAGCATGCTGTGGCCGGACAGTTTGGAAAGGTTTACATGGTCACGGTTTCGAAGAGAAATAACCTGGGAACGTACGGAACGTGTTGTCCACGGCCATGCGGTAATTCCGATCAGGAGTGCCACCATCATGATTCCCCTCTGAGACTCACCTACGCTGTAGGAGATGAGGATCAAGAGAACGAAGGATGGGATAACAGTGAACAAGTTGGTAAAGAACAGAATCAGGTTGTCCACAAAACCTCCAAGGTAACCTGCAAGAAGTCCGAGGAACAGTCCGATCACGGTTGCAATGATTCCCGCAACCAGACCAATTTTCAGGGATGAACCTGTTGCAGAGATCAGCTCGGTCAAAACATCACGACCAAAGTTATCTGTACCAAGAACAAAGTTCTGACGGTTAATGACATCTTTTTCATTGATGTACTGCTTGCTGTCGATGCTCTGAACCTCTTCCAGCTCACCGGTCTCTTCATTTTTCTCGGCAATAATAGTTGGAACATCTTCTAAAATACCATCGATCTCTTTGTCAAGACGCTGATATTTTTTCTTTTTTGCTGCGATAAGGCCTTTCTGTTCTGCATTTGGGTCATATTTTTCCTCCCAGAGAGCAATCAGACCTTCTGCATCGGTAACATCGATTTCACTGGCATCTACACCGCCGTATTTTTCCAGCCATTCTGCCATCATAGAACGGTTGTCCATTGTCAGTTTGCTTTCAACGATGGATGCGGTTGCATCAACATTCATCTTATACGTTTTGCCGGAATTTACGGTGTCCTGAATCGAAAGATAGGTACCCGGTTTGAAAAAGTTTCCGTTTCCGATCATTGCCAGCGGATCTTTTGCCACAACAAGCGGATAGATGATAATAGTCAGGAGAATTGCCAAGAAGATTACAAATCCTGTCACGAATTTTCCTGAATGAAAAATCTGTTTGATTGTATTTTTCATAGCGTATTCTCCTTTCTAATCCTGCTGGGATGCTTTGACACGTGGGTCAATGACTGCATACAGAAGTTCAACAAGCAGGTTGGCCAGCAGAACCATGATAGTAATGATTAACGTACAGGCAGAAAGCAGCGGATAATCCTGGCCGGTAACTGCTGAGAGCATCGTTGTTCCAAGTCCCGGATAACTGAATACCATCTCAGCTACCAGGTTACCGCCTATCATGGTACCAAGGGACATTGCAAGACCGGTGATCTGCGGAAGCATTGCGTTACGGAACACATATTTCACAATCGTATGATCCTTGATTCCAAGGAAACGACTGTATTTTACATAGTCGGCATTCAATTCATAAATTGACATTGAACGCATACCAATAGCCTGGCCGCCGATCGTGATGATTACGATAGACCAGAACGGCAACTGGTAATGTGAAAGTACAGATTTCATAAAAGCAAGGCTCATATGCGGAATCATACTGCTCGCATAGCCGCCTGCTGCAGGTGCAATATGTAATTTCAGTGAGAAAACAAATAAAAGTACGGTTGCCATACCAAAGGCAGGTACGTTACTGATAAACAGGAATGCCGGAAGGATTGCCTTGTCGAAAACACCTTTCATGTAAGCTGCAATTGCACCAAGCAGGTTACCAAGAATCCATCCAACAATAATGGCCGGAAGCTGTAAACATATGGTCCACAGAACCGAACTGGAAATAATATCGGATACGGTACGCGGATACTGGCTGAAAGAAATGCCGAAATCACCGCGAAGTGCATTTTTTACCCAGGTAAAAAACTGGACATACATTGGTTTGTTAATACCAAATTTCGCTGCATAGTCTTCATATACTTTCTGAATTGCAGTCGCATCGGTCATACCTTCTACCGATTTGGACGCAATAGTTGAAACCGGATCGCCCGGCATCAGACGCGGAAGAATGAAGTTCAGCAGCACTGCAAAGACTAACGTCAAAAGATACCACATGATCTTCTGCGTATAATACTTTTTCATTCCTTTCATAGAGGAACCCTCCTTCTGATTTTGCAAAAGCGGCCGGAGCACCCCGGCTCCGGCCGCCTCTGTTACAATTCAGTGTGTGCTTTCTTTCTGTTTGGCAAATCAGCCGTCAATCAGTTCCAGATTGTACAGTGCTGCTACGCCATAACCATCGGTGCAGTCCATCGGAGGAACATTGGTTCCATCGTCTTTCTGCGGATAGTTGGTCCATACGGACTCGTTTACTTCGTGGAATACCTGCGGTCTGTACATCAACGGTACACACGGGCAATCTTCCAGCATAATCTTGGAAAGTTCTGTATAGTAATCTTTCAGTTTTGCATCATCGGTCTCATGAGGAATTGCTGCAAGGATTTCATCTACACGGTCGTTCTGATAATGACCGAAGTTACCACTGAAGTTAACCTCAAGATCGTTGTAATCAGAGCTCATGAAGAAACGGCATCTCATGTACGGGTTGGCAACCGATGTACCAGGACCGGACTGCATGGTGATTTCGAAGTTTCCGGTGCTGTAATCGGTGCTAAAGTTTGCTGCTTCCGGGAAGTAGGTCTCAATGTTGATACCAATATTCTTTCCTGCTGCTGCTACGATTTCAAGGGTTGCATTCCAGTCAGACCATCCTGTCGGGCACTCAGCCTTATAGGAAAGGTTCTTTCCGTTGTACTCACGGATTCCGTCTCCGTCGGTGTCTACGATTCCGGCATCGTCCAGAAGCTTCTTAGCACCTTCTACATCGGCATTGGACCACTGATACTCTTTTAAGGCATCCTGATCCACCATAGCCTGCTCAGCATCGGTCGGGTTCATGACAGAACGCGGAACATCTGCGAAAGTAGGAGACTGTCCGGACATTGCTGAAGAAATAACCTGATCGTAGTCAACTGCCATAGCGATTGCCTTACGAACAGCTACCTGATCCAGTCCTTCTACTTCTGTATTAAAGAACAGGGTAGGCATTGTCATACACAGCTGATACGGTGCTTCATCAACATAGGTAGAAACCGGAAGATCCTGCTCTAACCACAATTTCTGAAGGTCTGTGATGAATATCTGTGCCACATCAATATCACCATTCTGGAATGCGGTGGTAGCTGCTGCGTTATCTTTAAAGATCGGGTGAGAAATATATTTCGGAACCGGAAGCTTACCCCACATGGAATCTGCCTGTCCCCAATAATTATCATCGCGGATCAGAACTACGTTCTGGTCATTGTCAAAGTATTTTTTGTACGGTCCGGAAGTTACCAGATCGTCCATCTTATCCATTTTAATTGCTTCAGCATCGTTGTTGTTTCTGTCAGCTACGGTCTTTAAATAATTTTCCTGCATGATGTAGAGCATCGGCAGATATCTTTCCGCAAGAACCGGGTTAACTGCTTCGCCGGAGTCATCGGTTGTCAGTTTGAAGACTACGGTACTGTCATCCTGTGCAACAACATCTGCAATGTAGCTCTTCATTTCAGCGCCGGTAGAAGAATTGTAATCTACATGTGCATGATAGGTAGCTGCTACATCTTTTGCAGTAACCGGTGTGCCGTCATTCCATTTTGCGTCAGCTTTGATTTTCACTGTGATCTCGGTACGATTGTCGTTCCATACTGGATCTCCGTCTGCAAGCAACGGATACATTTTTGCATCCAGTGGATTCCACATATAAAGAGTTTCATAAACAAGTACACGTGAAGCATCGCCCTGTGCTATAACCATTGCATTGTTTGAGTTTGCGGACATTGGGTTGTAATCGTTGACGGTACCCCACTGCTGTCCTGCGAAGTAAAGAGTTTCATTTCTTGGAAGCTCTCCTACCACATCATCTGAACCTGTGGTATCTTCGCTGGAAGCATCTGCTGTGCTGGAAGATGCTGCTGTGGCATCGCTTGATGCATCTGCTGTTCCGCTGGAGGATGCTGTTGCTCCTCCGGATGAACCGGTGCTTGTACTTCCGCTGTCTCCACATCCAGCAAGCATCGTTCCTGCCATTGTCACTGTCATTAACAGTGCAAGGACTTTCATGTTACGCTTTTTCATACTTTTTACCTCCTTAAGGTTTTCGTTCTTGCTTGATGAGTTCATTATACACAAAGGCTGTTAGAAAAACAGTGTCTATTTTTTGTTTTTGGTGTTCTTTTTTTGCTTTGTGTTGGTTGAATTGCTCGTTTTTCCCTTTTTAATCTCCTTTGTTCTGCTCATTTTTCACATATCCATTTTCGCAATATCTGCACTGTTTCGTCATTATGATTATTTGTACCATTTTTCCGTCTTTTCCGACATTTTTCCGTTCGCTTTTTCCATCTGTTTGTGCTATGATGAATATCGTATCAATTTCAGGAGGTTTTTTCTATTATGAATACTGTTTCTCATAAGTACCGACAGTCAGCGCTTCTGCTTCTGACCGCTGCGATCTGGGGTTCTGCCTTTGTCGCACAGCAGACCGGCATGGATTATGTCGGACCTTTTACATTCAACGCGGCACGAAACCTGCTCGGCGGACTTACGCTTCTTCCGCTGATTGTCTTTTTCTCCTCGTGTAAAAAGCGAACCCTACCTCCAGATGCTTCGTCAGAAAATGGCACACAGTCAAAAACGCTCTGGGCGGGCGGTATTCTCTGCGGCATCGCACTGTTTGCCGCCTCAGCTCTGCAACAGATCGGCATTCAGTACACAACCGTCGGAAAGGCCGGTTTTATCACCGCACTTTACATCGTCCTTGTTCCGGTCTGCGGCCTGTTCCTCCGAAAACGAGTACAACCGAAGGTCTGGCTCGCAGTTCTCATTGCCGTTGCCGGTCTCTATCTGCTCTGCATGACAGACGGATCCTTCTCTTTGCAGAAGGGCGATCTTCTTGTGCTTGCCTGTGCTCTCGGATTTACCATACATATTCTAGTTATTGATCATTTTTCTCCGCTTGTCGACGGCATCAAAATGTCCTGCATTCAGTTTTTTACCTGTTCGATCCTGTCAGCTGTCTGTATGGCCCTCTTTGAAACCGTAAACGTTTCCAACCTTCTGCACGCCTGGATACCGATTCTCTATGCCGGATTTCTCTCTTCTGGTGTCGGCTATACCCTGCAGATTATCGGGCAGAAAGGATTAAATCCCACCATGGCTTCTCTGCTGATGAGCCTGGAATCCGTTTTTTCCGTTCTCGCCGGTTGGATTTTCCTTCATCAGGCACTCTCCGGTCGCGAGCTCTCCGGCTGTATTCTGATGTTTGCAGCGATCGTGCTGGTACAGCTTCCGGGCTTTTCCAAAACCAGCGCTGTTTCCTGATGCCATTCCTTTTTCAGTGTAAAAAAGATTCCTGTTTTGCGAGCTTCTTTCTTACGACAGCTTGCTTTGATGACATAATTTCCCTCCGCCGCAGTGTGATCCTGCCCGGAGGGCTTTTTTATGCCTTCCGAAAATTTAACCGAATCTAGTAAGTCCCCTGCTTCCATTTCGAATATCCGCTTGCCCAATATTTTCATAGCATAAAAATACAAAATTCTGCATATTGATTGCAGGATTTTTTAATTCGTGCTACACTGTTTTTATTGTACCAATAAGCACTTATTTTATTAGGAGGTTCTGTCATGCCCGTTTTTGATTTCAGCAATTCCCCGGAAAAAGCAAAAGTTTCCGAATGTACGTATACTGTTTTCCGCACAAATGCACCGTTTACTTCTCCGGATCAGCCGATCCTAATTCTGGATACAAAAGAGAAGGCTTTCCCGCATCATCCCTGTGGTATTTTCACAAACCCATCCAAACGGACCTCGTTTGAATTTAAAAACGAAGAAGAAACCTTCATCGCCGATATTCTCCAGATTGATGCCCGTTTTGTCAGCCTTTTAAAATGGCTCGGTGAAAACCATATCAATGTCCGCCTTTCCGGCACACAAACATCCGACGGTTATGCAGTTTACAAAATCCGCGAGATCGCTTTCGGTGGCGGCGCAAAGCTTTCGGCTGAGGATGGATTTTTACAGTTTATGATTGAGCGTCTCCTCGCCAGCAATGCACCGGAAGAAGAAGTTGAGGATGAGGATCAGGAGGAAACCGGTGACAGCATGAAGCTCACCAGCATCCAATCCATCACTGATTTTATGAACTGTGCCGGAAGAACGCTGCCGGATAATATCCGCCTTTGGGCTCGTCGAAACCTCGCTGTCGCCCGTTCCCACGAAGTCTCTCCCGAAGAACGTCGTCACGCGCAGCGCGCCCTCTCCATGATGATGAATATTCAATGGAAAAGCAACTATTTTGAAGCCATTGATCCAGTGGAAGCACGCCGGATCCTCGATGAAGAACTGTATGGCATGGAACGTGTGAAGCAGAGAATTATCGAAACCATCATTCAGATTAACCGGACTCATACGCTGCCGGCCTATGGTCTGTTACTGATCGGTCCTGCCGGAACCGGAAAATCGCAGATTGCTTATGCCGTTGCGCGTATCTTAAAATTACCGTGGACAACACTCGATATGAGTTCGATTAATGACCCGGAACAGCTGACCGGAAGTTCCCGCATCTACGCAAACGCAAAACCGGGAATCATCATGGATGCTTTTTCCATGGCTGGTGAATCCAACCTCGTCTTTATCATCAATGAGCTCGACAAGGCTGCCTCCGGCAAAGGAAACGGAAACCCGGCAGATGTTCTGCTGACCCTTCTTGATAATCTTGGTTTTACCGATAACTATATCGAATGTATGATCCCGACCGTCGGTGTATACCCGATTGCAACCGCAAACGACAAGAACCAGATCAGTGCTCCGCTGATGTCCCGCTTCGCTGTGATTGAAATTCCGGATTACACACCGGAAGAAAAGAAAATCATTTTCTCCCGCTATGCACTTCCAAAGGTGTTAAAACGTATCGGTATGAAAGAAAAAGAATGCATTCTGACGCCGGAAGGACTCGATGCCGTAATCTCCTGCCACGAAAACACAAGCGGTATTCGTGATCTTGAGCAGGCTGCTGAGCATATCGCAGCAAATGCGTTATATCAGATAGAAGTCAACCATGTTTCCTCTGTTACCTTTGATGCAGAAATGGTACGTGAACTGCTCTTGTCCTGCTGATCTGCCTTATTTTCTATTTTGAAGGCGTATCAGGGTACGGCGAAAACCAGTGACGCAACAATTCACGCTCTGTGGTGCTGAAATTTTTTGCATTATTTTAGAGTGTGCTGTAAAATAGTTTCCTGTCCCATCAGTCTGTACTTTCGGGCAGGAAACTATTTTATTTCTCCAGATATTTTCATAAAAGAAAGCCCCTGACACTTTCATGTCAGGGGCTTCCTTTCGGTCAATTCAGAAAATTTATTTCTGCGGACCAGCGGAAACAAGTGCTTTACCAGCAGCGTTTCCTTCATATTTTGCAAAGTTCTTGATGAATCTTTCAGCCAGATCCAGTGCTTTGGTCTCCCACTCGGAAGCATCAGCATAGGTATCGCGAGGATCCAGGATAGCCGGATCAACGCCCGGAAGTTCAGTCGGAACTTCGAAGTTGAAGTACGGAATAGTCTTCGTCGGAGCTTCGTTGATAGCACCGCTTAAGATTGCATCGATGATTCCACGGGTATCACGGATGGAGATACGTTTTCCGGTTCCGTTCCAGCCTGTGTTAACCAGGTATGCTTTTGCTCCGCTCTTCTCCATTTTCTTAACAAGCTCTTCTGCATATTTGGTTGGGTGCAGCTCCAGGAATGCCTGGCCGAAGCATGCAGAGAAGGTAGGAGTCGGCTCGGTAATTCCGCGCTCGGTTCCTGCAAGTTTTGCAGTAAATCCGGACAGGAAATAGTACTGAGTCTGCTCTGGTGTCAGAATAGATACTGGCGGAAGTACGCCGAATGCGTCTGCGGACAGGAAGATAACATTCTTAGCTGCCGGTGCAGAAGAAATCGGGCGAACGATGTTCTCAATGTGGTTGATCGGATAAGATACACGAGTATTCTCGGTTACGCTCTTATCATTGAAGTCAATTTTGCCTTCTGCATCAACAGTAACGTTCTCAAGCAGAGCGTCACGTCTGATTGCGTTGTAGATATCCGGCTCAGACTCTTTGTCCAGGTTGATAACTTTTGCATAGCAGCCGCCCTCGAAGTTGAATACTCCGTTGTCGTCCCAGCCGTGCTCGTCATCACCGATCAGAAGACGTTTCGGGTCTGTGGAAAGTGTTGTTTTTCCTGTTCCGGAAAGTCCAAAGAAGATTGCAGTGTTCTCACCGTTCAGGTCTGTGTTTGCAGAGCAGTGCATGGAAGCGATGCCTTTCAGCGGCAGATAGTAGTTCATCATGGAGAACATACCTTTCTTCATCTCTCCGCCGTACCATGTGTTGATGATAACCTGCTCACGGCTTGTGATGTTGAATACTACTGCTGTCTCAGAGTTCAGACCCAGCTCTTTGTAATTCTCAACTTTTGCTTTGGATGCGTTGTATACAACGAAATCTGGCTCGAAGTTCTCAAGCTCTTCTGCTGTAGGTTTGATGAACATGTTAGTTACGAAATGTGCCTGCCAAGCTACCTCAACGATGAAGCGGATAGCCATACGGGTATCTTTATTTGCACCGCAGAATGCATCTACAACGAACAGTCTTTTGTTGGAGAGCTCTTTTTTTGCGATCTCTTTTACTGCTGCCCATGCTTCCTGGGTTGCCGGATGGTTATCGTTTTTGTACTCATCGGAAGTCCACCATACAGTATCTTTCGAATTCTCGTCCACAACGATGTATTTGTCTTTCGGTGAACGGCCTGTATAGATACCGGTCATAACGTTAACTGCACCAAGCTCTGTCTCCCGGCCTTTTTCATAGCCTTCCAGCTCTGGTTTTGTCTCTTCCTCAAATAACTGCTCATAAGAAGGGTTGTACACAATTTCTGTGGTACCGGTGATGCCATACTTTGTTAAATCGATCTGTGCCATCTTGTAATTAACCTCTTTCCTTTGATAGTAATACTGCTTCATTCTGCAAAATGCAAAAATTTGAAGGTATCCTTTAGAAGAAACCGGACCAGCCGGCCTCTTCTACTCTAATTATACATAAAAGGCCAAAAAAATCAACTGAAAATCTTCCGTTTTTTTACAGAACATGTCCCAAAATCTGTAAAAATTTTATAAACTTCGATTTTTCGAAATTTTCTGACAATTGCACTTTTGTACACTTCATCCTGCAAATTGACATTTTTTGATTTTTTATGTTATAATATTAACAATTATGTTCGGAAAGAAGTTTCTTTATGTATTACGATCTGACCCGCGGGAAAATCTCCCGCTCTCTTATCCTGTTTGCCCTGCCGATGATCGCAGGAAATCTGTTGCAGCAGTTTTACAACATTGCCGACACCCTGATCGTCGGACGCGTTCTCGGAAGCAATGCGCTCGCCGCCGTCGGCTCCTCCTATACGCTGATGACGTTTCTGACTTCCATTTTTCTCGGCCTGTCGATGGGCGCCGGTGCGCTCTTTTCGATTTATCAGGGACGAAAAGATCTTTCTTCTTTAAAACTTTCGATTCTCCACGCGTTTCTGCTGATCCTTGCCGTTACGCTCGTGCTGAATCTCGCTGTTTATGCAGGCATCGAGCCGATCCTTACGTTTCTTCGCGTCCCGGATGAAGTCCGTCCCGGCATGCGGACGTATCTTCTGATTATCTTTGCCGGCCTTATTGCAACATCCGTATACAATTTCTTTTCCTGTATGCTGCGCGCGCTCGGAAACTCTTCTGTACCGCTGATTTTTCTCGCTGTCTCTGCTGTGCTGAACATTGCACTGGATCTGCTCTTTGTCGCTGTACTGCCGTTCGGCATCGCAGGCGCGGCGCTCGCTACGGTTCTTGCGCAGTATGTGTCCGCCGTCGGTATTCTGCTCTATGTGCTGCTCCGCTGCCGCATGTGGCTGCCGTCAAAAAAAGAATGGCGTTTCAGCCATTCCATTTTAAAAGAGATTCTGAATCTTTCTTCGATGACCTGCATTCAGCAGTCGGTCATGAATTTCGGCATTCTGATGGTACAGGGGCTCGTCAACAGCTTCGGTCCGGCGGTCATGGCGGCATTTGCGGCCGCGGTGAAAATTGATACCTTTGCCTATCTGCCGGTGCAGGATTTCGGAAATGCCTACTCCACTTTCACCGCACAGAATTACGGGGCCGGAAATCACGAGCGGATCCGGCGCGGCACGAAAGATGCTTTTGCACTGAGCGCTGCTTTTTCCATCGTCATTTCTCTGCTTGTCAATCTGTTCGCGCATCCGCTGATGCAGATTTTCGTGAAAGCATCAGAAATGGAGGTCATCGCGATCGGCGTACAGTACCTGCGGCTGGAAGGCTCGTTCTATCTCGGCATCGGATGGCTGTTTCTGCTGTACGGGTATTACCGCGCTGTCAAACGCGCCGAGATGTCGGTTGTTCTGACCGTCATTTCGCTTGGCATGCGTGTGGCGCTGGCATACCTTTTCTCCGCCACGGCGCTTGGCGTTGCCGGAATCTGGATCGCCATTCCGATCGGCTGGGCACTGGCTGATATGACCGGACTTTTCTTCCTGCGGCGTGCATTCCGATCGCAGAAGCCTGCATAAGTTCCGAATCTTATATCGCAGTACGGTTTTCTGCGGATAAACTGCGGAACTGCCCCGGCGTCTGGTGCATGCGTTCCTGGAAGACTCGGTTAAAATAGCTGATATTTCGGAATCCGCAGTCGCTCGCAATCTTGCTGATCGCCTCCTCGGTGGAAAGCAGCAGCCGGCAGCTCTCGGCAATCCGCAGGTTATTGACATACGTCACGGCGGAAATATGCATAATCGACTTAAAGAAGCGGCAGAAAGCGCTCTCACTCATATGAAACTGGCTCGCCAGTTCCGCGATTTCGAGATCCTCACAGAAATGAGCATTCATGTATGTGAGGATCTCTTTCATTCTGCTGACACGGTAATTCGTCGAGGCATCCGTTTTTCCGCCGTTCTTTTCTGCCGCACTGTAATATCCCTGCCAGATTTTCAGAAGTTCCGCTTTTAACAGCAGCTCCCAGCCCGGTTCTTTTCTTTCCTGCAGATTTCGGATCTCCTGCATGGCCTGTGCCGTTTTTTCTGCAAGGCGTGTCCCCCGCTCTGTCTTGGATGGAAAACGGATCTCGGAGGACAGCACTGGTTCGATATACTGCTGCTGGATCCGGTCAAGCGATGTGCCGGACAGAAAACGCGGCTGGAATACAACGGCAAGAAACGTAAATTCCTGTCCGTCGATTCCCTCTACCTCATGCAGACGGTTTGCATTGACAAAGGCGGTCTCCCCTTCCCGCAGGAGAAAGGTCTCGGTATCCATATGAAAAACAGCTTCGCCCTTTACTGCATAAAAGAGCTCCACTTCCTCATGCCAGTGGCAGTACACCCGCACGGTACTCTGCAGGTCTGTCTCGAAAACGTGAATGCTCAGCGGAAAAAGCTCATCACCGTGGGGCTGTGTTTCTTTTCGGTAATTCATCTGTGAGAGCATATTTTTGTCTCCTCTCTTGTTTTGCTCTGCTGTCCCAATTGTAACACGAACTTTGCGATTCCGGCAAGTTTCCATGTTCTGCCGGCGAATCGCCCTTCCATGACCGTATTTTTCCTTCTTAAATGATAATAATTATCATATTTTATCAGCTTATTGACATTTCTTTTCATCCGCGCTATATTTTAGATACCCCGATAGGGTATGTGATTTCAAATTTTTCATCAAACTCCAGGAATACAGTCCGGCACGCTTTCGTTTCGCTGTATTCCCGGAAGAAAGCAGGTATTGTATGATTAAAACAGTCTTAAAAATTGATGGTATGATGTGCGGCATGTGCGAATCCCATATGAATGATGTAGTCCGCAAGAGCTGCTCTCCAAAGAAAGTAAACTCTTCTGCAAAAAACGGCGAGACCGTTGTCATCAGCGAAGCGCCGCTCGATATTCCGTATCTGAAACAGCAGATCAAGGACATCGGATATGAGCTGGTTTCGTATACGAGTGAGCCGTATGAAAAAAAGGGATTTTTCCATTTCGGACGATAAGCGGATTTCATGCCTTTCCTTTTGCAGTTTGTGCGTCGGAAAAAAGCACCGTTTCAGAAGTTTATTTCCTTTTGGAAATCTGCCTCTGAAACGGTGTTTTCTATTTTTTATCTATGATTTGATCAGCCGCAGCAGCATCCGCAGGACGGCGGCGTTTCTTTCTCCTCTTTTTTCGGAGATTCTGCGCCCAGATCGTACCAGGTCGGGTCGATGTAGAATCTGCGGTTGTTTCCAAGATAGATCGGATGGGTCGGGTCTGAGGACAGGTAGGCGCGCTCGGTCGAAACCTTCCACTGTGCATCCCAGTCAATCTTCGGAAGTGCCAGATCGTAGTGTGTGCTGGCGCGGAAGCCGTCTTCCTCTCCCTCAATTCTTCCCTGGCGGATGATGGCTGCAAAATCTGTGTGATGTGCAAATGCCGGAATCTGGTACAGATCTTTTAAGTAATCCGAAACATTTTTCAGATCCTGCACACGGTATTTCACCGGTCCGAGGTAACGGGAATATAAGAGGTCAAAGCGCACAAGGGTAACATAAAGCGCTGCGTCTGCCTCAGTCACAAAGTCTCCTGCCAGGAAACGGGTGGCTCCAAGTGCTGTTTCGAGCTCTTCGAGGGCCCCGTAGAACTGTTTTGCACTTTCTACGTACTGTGCCAGTTCTACGGCATTCAGCATCGTATCCAGCGGCTCGGCGATCTTTTTCTTTACTTCTTCAGCGGCTGCTGTGGACGATTTTGCATTTGCTGTTGGTGACAGCTCCGGTCCGTCCGGCAGTTCGCGGATTTCGGCAAGAATCGTCTGATAATCTTCTTCTCTAGTATCAGCCAGCGGCGGAAGGCTTGCCGGATCTTTCTTCGTCGGCAGTTCCTCCTCGGTATATTTTGCAAATTCTGTGCTTGGGATGGCGTGAATCTTCGCATAGATTGCGGCATCCTCACGGTTCTTTTCTGTTTCAACATCTGCATCGCTACGTGCGGTTCCGGCATCGGTCTCTGCTTTCAGTTTGTGCTCCGGATCACTCGATAAAGCAGAACGATCGTCCACATTGCCCCAGAACTGTGCAAAATCGAGCTGTTTTAAGAAGCGGACATTGAAGCTTCGCTCCACGCTTCCCTTGGCGTCTGCCGGCGGCACGGCAAAATCTGCAAAAAAAGAAAGGCGCGAAGCTCGCGCCTTTCTTTGGGAAATTTTTCCTTACTTCGCGGCCTTGGCAGCCTTGAACGCCTCGATGAGCATCGGGGTGACCTTGAACAGGTCGCCGCAGATGCCGTAGTCGGCGATCTCGAAGATCGGCGCGGTGTCGTTCTTGTTGACCGCGATGATGCACTCGGACTCGCTCATACCGGCCTTGTGCTGGATGGAGCCGGAGATACCGAGAGCAACGTAGACCTTCGGGTGGACGGTCTTACCGGTCTGACCGACCTGATGGTCGGCAGTGAGCCAGCCGGAGTCGATGGCAACACGGGAGCCGCCAACAACGCCGCCGAGCACATCGGCGAGCTCGTGAGCGAGCTTGATGCCGCCCTCGACGTCCTTGGAGATACCACGGCCGACGGAGACGATGTAGTCAGCGCCGATCAGGTCGACGAGCTTCTTGGCAGCCTTGACGACCTCGACGACCTCGGTCTGGAGATCGGCGGCGTCGAGCTTGACGTCGTACTTGGTGACCTTAACGGCCTTGGCCTTCGCCTCGTCGTAAGCAGCCTTCTTCATAACGCCGGGACGGACCGTCGCCATGGAGGGACGGAAGCGCGGGCAGATGATGGTAGCCATCAGGTTGCCGCCGAACGCGGGACGGGTCATCTTCAGGTCGCGAGAGACATCGTGGTCCTTACCCATGACCTTCGCGGTGGCCATGCCGTCGATCTTGGCCTCGGGCAGCGTGGAAGCGCCGCGCAGGAAGTCCTTGTAGATGGGCATGTCAACGTCGAGGTGGGTGCAGTCGGCGCAGAGACCGGTGTGCAGACGGGCTGCGCAGCGGGGGCCGAGGTCACGGCCGATGTTGGTCGCGCCGATGAGGAAGGCCTCGGGCTTCATCTCGGAGATGACGTCGCAGATGACCTTGGCATAAGCGTCGGTGGTGTAGTTCTTGAGCAGGGGGTGGTCGCAGACGATGACCTCATCAGCGCCGTAGCCGCCAATGCTCTCGGCGAGATCGCCGACATTGTCGCCGACCAGCAGACCGCAGAGCTTCACGCCCAGCTCGTCCGCCAGCTTGCGGCCTTCGGAGATCAGCTCATAGGAGGTGGACATCATCTGGCCCTGACGCTGTTCGCAGAAGACCCATACGTTCTTGAACTCTTCGATCTTGGAGGAGTCATAGTTGGGATTAGCAAGTTTCACTTCGTTACGCATCGTATTGATCTCCTTTCCTTAAATGATGTGTTTTTCGAGCAGGATGCCGGCGAGCTTCTCGCAGGTAGCCATGTCGTTGCCCTCGAGCATCTGACCGGCGCCCTTCTGGGGAGGCGTGAAGGAGGTCAGGATGTTGGTCGGGGAGCCCTTGAGGCCGATGGTGGTAGCGTCGATGAGGGGGTGATCCTTCAGGGCGTTGTAGTCCAGAACGGTCATGGGCTTGGAGTAGCACTCAAACACACCGGAGACGCTCATGTAACGCGGAGTATTGAGCTCCTTGATGCAGGTGATCAGGCACGGGGTCTGAGCCTTGATGGTCATGTAGCCGTCCTCGAGCATACGCTTGACGGTCAGGGTGTCGCCTTCCTTCTTCACATCGGCGGCGTAGGTGATCTGGGGCAGGTGCAGCTTCTCAGCGATCTGAGGACCGACCTGAGCGGTATCACCATCGATAGCCTGACGGCCGCAGAAGACGATGTCGTCGTCATCGAGACCGATGGTGTCGAGAGCGGCGGCAAGGATCTGGGAGGTGGCGTAAGTATCGGAACCGCCGAACTCACGGGCGGAAACGAGATAGCCATCATCAGCGCCCATGGCCATCAGCTCGCGCAGCATGCCTTCTGCCGGCGGGGGACCCATGGTGACGACGGTGACCTTGCAGCCCAGCTCATCCTTGAGCTTGAGAGCGGCCTCAACGGC